>ERZ791921.173-NODE-173-length-61081-cov-3.786812_pt1 | contig 61081 bp, 52 predicted proteins | sample MGYA00510135_ERZ791921 | MGnify/ENA primary metagenome ERZ791921 (study PRJEB30046, sample SAMN00792070) | human gut metagenome | study: EMG produced TPA metagenomics assembly of the A metagenome-wide association study of gut microbiota in type 2...
GATCAGCCGGATATAATCCGAATACGCCACATTGTCTGAGGCATGAAATATATACCAGATATAAAATAAAATCCCCAAAATAACCGGAAGCCCTAAAAATACACGGCGTTTCATCCGTCTCTCCTCTTTAAAATGCTCAGCTGGTTCAAGTAAAGTTCAAATAACTGACGGTGTTTCTTCGTGATAACCTCCAGAATCACACCGCTGATCCACAGCAGGAACGAAATCACATAAAGCCCGGAACACGCGATCAGGGTCGGGAACTTCGGCACCATGCCGGTTGCCAGATAGCCGCTGAGCACCGGCGCGAAAAATGCCGTTGCAATCGCAAAACAAATGAGTCCCAGCCATCCAAAGAACGCAAATGGCTTGTAATCCCGGAAGAGTCTCGCGATCGTGCGTAGCACCTTAAATCCATCCGAAAATGTATTTAACTTTGACACACTTCCCTCCGGGCGGTCACGGTATCCAACCGGGATCTCCACCAGCTTAAAGTTCTTGTCCAGCGCATGGATGCTCATCTCCGTCTCAATCTCAAATCCGGTCGAAAGAATCGGGAAGCTCTTGACAAATTCATAGTTAAATGCACGCGCGCCTGTCATGATATCCTTGATATTACTCTTGAAAATCAGGTTGATAAGCCCACGCACCAGACGATTTCCCGTATTGTGGAACGGACGCTTATTTTCGGTAAAATACGTCGAAGAAAGGCGGTCGCCGATGACCATATCCGCTTTTCCCTGTAAAATCTGGTCTGCCAGCTTTCTCGCGTCCTCCGCCGGGTAGGTGTCATCGCCGTCCGTCATGACATAGCACTCCGCGTCAATGTCGCGGAACATGCTGCGGATGACATTTCCCTTGCCCTGCTGGTATTCATAGCGCACAACCGCGCCTGCCTCCCTGGCAATCTCATCCGTGTGATCCGATGAATTATTGTCATATACATAGATCGTTGCCTCCGGCAATGCCTCGCGGTAGTCCTTGACCACCTTGGCAATCGTCTGACCTTCATTATAACACGGAATTAATACCGCTATCTTGTCCATTTTTCTCCTCCCGTTTTCACTCTTCCACCGTTTTGGCGGACCATTCCGGATTGATCACAACAGCCCGTTTTGTCTCAGCTGTACTTACCAGTTCCAATTTTATCTCTCCCTGAAGCCCTGTCAGATCAAGCTGTACTTCCATCGGTTCATATTCCTTCTGCCCCGCCTGGATCACAGCTGCCGTCCGGCTGTTTGTCCCATCCGAGACGATGATCTCCACTTCAAATGGCTGCTTCATCATCCAGTAGTCCGGATCGCACAGAACCGCCCGGATAGTCGGATGATCGTCCCCGCTGGCATTCTCCCAGCGCCATTCTGGTACTTCTTTTTCCGTTTCCTGTGCATCCATGAACGTCTTCTGCGTGCGGTACCAGCAGTTTTCGCGACCATGCGCCATCTCAAGCCCTGCCAGCGTAAAAGACTGGACACCCTGCAGGATTGTTTCCTGATATTCCATATCATGCACGTACCATCCCGCCTCATTCATCCATTCCAGATAGCCTTCCAACGTCTCAAGCCCCTGCGGTATCATGTCATAGACGCCCTCGCCTGTCTCCATCGCCGCCTCGATTTCATCGATATAGGCGTCTTTCTGCCCCGACAGCTCATTGACGATCGAATACCGGTTCCAGACCGGCACATCTTCGCCCGCAAGCCGCGCATAACTTCCCACATCCGACCAGGTCAGGAAAATGCAGTCAATCTTGGAACGTTCTTCCGGTGTAAACAGCTGATGATCGTGAAATACATAAGGCAGATTGCTGCGGATACTCTCACGGCTCACCGCCCGCATCGCCCATTCCCCGCCGTTCCAGACACAGGTGTAAGCATTGTAAGCGCGCCCGGCGTAAACAGCTAAAAACATAATTGCAAATACAACGCCGCCTGTCAGACCGAAAGAAGTGGAAGCCATTCCCCGCAACACCAGGCACCCGCAAAGCATTCCGGCGAATAAGAGTCCGCCCATAAAATAACGGCTGTGCCCCGTCGTTGCCGCCCAGAGGACAAAGGATGCGGCATACAGCAGAAATAAGGTTCCCGTCCTGCTGCTGACCCGCTTCCAAATCCAGCAGAGCCCGGCCCCCGCCGCTCCCAGATACATCAGCGCCAGATCCAGGTTGTATTTCGCCGGAATCTCACTCAAGCGGTAATCTGGATGCCGGATCATCGAATATGCCCACAAAAGGAACTCTTTTATGTTGCTGGGTCCCCATCTCGGGTCCTTAAAGTCCGTTTCCCCAAAATATGGCGAATGAAACAGGCTGTTATAATAAGGATAAACTGGATTTTTCATCGCTATCCCATTGTAAATCAGGTACACGCTGACGGGAATCACCCCCGTCACCAGACACCCCAGAAACAGCTTCGGTGTCAGATACTTCCGGATTTTCCACAGATACAGAAGCACCAGCGGCACCAGATACACGATATTCGTCATCTTGAGGCAGAACAGGATTCCACCAAACAGGCAGAATAAAACCGCCTCGTGCTCCCGCTTCGCCTCATCCAGCCCGCGCAGAAGCAGAAATACCATTTCCAGCAGAAATGGCAGCGCCAGAAGCTCGACCATGTAGCTGCCGCTCTCCTGAATCAACTCCAGGCGGCTGACAATCAGAAATGCCAGTACCGGCGCAAGATGCTTCGACCAGCTGCATTTTTTTTCCAGCCGGCCTGCCTCCATGCTCAGGAACACCGTTACCTGACGATAAATCACAAGCATCGCCAGTGCGTTTAACATTGTCCCCATCCGAAGCCCCAAAAGCGCCCTGAATGGATAAAACATCCGGTCGCCCAGCCGGAAACCGAACATCTGGAACCGTCCCGGTATCACATGATAATGAAGGTTGTCCACAAATCCGGGTATCTGCGACAGCAGGTGATAGTTCTGCGTATCATAGCTCTGATCCGGGGCAAATCCCTTGACCGAAAAGAACGCCAGGACGAACAAGCTTCCCACTATAAAAAGCGGACTCACTCCCGCATGGTCCCATTCAAATCTTCCGATTGCCGCCATGACTGCACCGCATAAAATCAACGCTGCCACACGCGACAACACCGTTCCCTGTGGTACATGTAAAAGCCATGCCAGAAGATCCAGCACTTCCAGCCACCAGATAAAAAGCGTATAGGCAAGCAGCACTGCAAAACTGCGGGTACTGACTCTCCATTTTGCCGTTTTGTCCGCCGGCCTGTTTCCAAATAACATACTTTTCCCCTGTAATCATTCAGTCTTTTTCATGAACCTACTGAATCATTACTTCCTTTCCATGAAACAAATTCAAACCATTGATATATCCTAAAAGAAATACTCCTCCAGCATCAGGCACAGTGCATGATACACCGGAAGATGCAGCTCCTGAATCTTAAATGTCTCCTGCTCCGGCACGACAATCGCAGTGTCGCAGTACCCACGGATCCGCCCGCCGTCGCGTCCCAGAAGCCCGATAACCTTAAGCCCCTTTGCCTTTGCCGTCACGGCTGCATACAGGACATTTTTTGAATTGCCCGAGGTTGAGATTCCGAGGAACACATCCCCCTCTTCTCCATATCCAAGCACCTGTTCCGCGTAAGTCATGCTACCATCCACATCATTCATAAATGCGGTGGTCAGTCCTGCATGGCCAGTCAGCGCGATCGCCGGAAGTCCCTGCTGTAGCTTTTCAGAAAGTTCCGCTCCCATCTGCGGGTCTACCGTTTTAAGCGCCGCCTCTATCTCCGCCGAAACCAGGCGTTTCTTCACAAACCCCTTCATCAGCTCGCCCACGATGTGCTCCGAATCCGCACAGCTTCCGCCATTTCCGGCGATCAGAAGTTTTCCGCCGCGCTCATAGCACTCCTTCATCGTCTCATACGCAGTGCGAATATCCGCTTTTACCGGTGCAAGAACCGGATAGCGGCTGATCAGTTCGTCCAGGTACTCGTATTCCTTCATGATTTCTATTTCCTCCTGTCAGGTTTTTCGATGTCTATTGAGCTTCTGCATCATAAAATAAATACTCCCGCTCAAACATTTCCAGATTGTTCTGCGCTTCTTCCTCCGGCACCGCTGTGTCGGATACCCGCGCAAGCATATTTCCATTTTCAAAAAACAGATCGGTCAGGCTGCCTCTGCGGATCAGCTCCCGCAGGAGATCCAGACTCCACTCCCAGCTTCCCGGTCCCAGATAGCCCGCTTCCGCGTAGACGTAATCCGTCTTCGCATACGCCATATATGTTTCAAACGCCTCCGGCGAGTTGACAAGTTCGACGTTGCCCCACGGCGATGTAATATCCTTATACGACTCCACATTGCACGGAAACTGCAAACAGTACGGATGCGTTCCAAATGCGATCACCCGGTTTTCCGGATCCTGCGACACTTCCTGCCAGATCAGCGTGTTTCCCTTTTCCTCCATCCGCGCCTGTTCCTGCGCCCGGTGATTGACACGCCCTTTATTCAGAAGATGAATCTCCGAAAATCCAGCCGTCCACGCCCAGCTGCTGATCGCCGTGACAATCAGATTTAATACCAGCAACGGCGCCAGGCACTTCGACGCGAGCGGATAAAAGCCGATTTTCTTAAAATACACCATCGCCCGGCATGCCCCCAGAATCAGCATAGAATACAGAAGCATGAAATAATTTCCGTCGATCTGGTAAAGCATCGACAGGCTGATCAGGCTGACGATCACAAATGGGAAGAAAATTACCAATGCCGCGTTCCAGATATGGGACTGCTCATCTCCCTTTTTAGACAAAATCCCATAAAGCACCAGCATCACAATCAGCACCGCCATCAGCGAGGTTCCCCACGCCAGAATTACATGCCCCATATCTTCACCCTGCGGCTGCATCAGCATCTGCCAGATGCGCCGCGCCAGCACATGAAGCGTTGATTCCTCCTGATAATTCTGCGGCAGCTCCGAGGTAGCAAATGGGTATTTCATTTTAAAACCAAACCATGCAAAAATCGAAGTAAACACCGAAGTGACCGGCATTCCCGTGATCTTCATCGTCCGCGCCCAGATACCGGCCAATGCCCCAAACGGCAGGCATAATGAGCCAATCAGGCGGACCAGATGGTGAAACAGGTCAGCCGCCGCCCCGCGCTCATGAAACCAGAACCACAGAAGGTACAGCCCCATCATGCCAAATACGGCAGTGGAAAAGACCAGGGAGGTCGGCTTCATCGTGAGGGACAGGAAATAGGAACCGGCTGCCCCGGAGAGGAATATCCAATGATTTTCATACACATGAATATACTGAAAGAAACATCCCAGCATAATGAGCTGCAGCAGCCACGTAATCAAATCCGCCTTGGCTGTGAGCGCCATATTCATGATGCCCGGCACCGAAATGCTCAAAACAGCTGCCATAATTCCCGGCAAGACGCTGCGATACGTTAGTTTCTTCTCTATTCCCGCTTCCCGACTCTCTGTCTCCTGCTTTCGCTCGCCCGTCAACAGCACCGCATTCCAGACCATCGCCCCGATTCCCAGAACTGCCAGCCAGAGGTTAAAGAACGTCAGGTAGCTGTGACTCGCCAGATCGCAGAGCGGCAGGGTCAGCACCTCAAAGCCCTTCGAATACACATAGACCATGCCGACCAGCCCCGGATTCTCATACAGCCCGGTTCCGCCTGCCACAATGTACTGGGAACGCACACCATACCAGAGTGTATCAAAGTCGAGTGCGATATTCAGGCGTCCCACCTGAATCAGGAACATCAGGACACACCAGCCAGCCGCCAGCGTCCATGCCCGGCGCACCCGGCGCGGTATTTCCCGCGATGCCCCGCTGCCAGCCGGTTTGTTACTGTTCACGCATACGTGCCCAGTAACGGAATTTGCCGTGGCTTCGCATTTTAATACGGCAAATTCCTGCTGCCACCACGTTTTCTTACGGCACTTTCGGTTCCAAAAGTGCCTACCTGTGAACAGTAACGCCTGTTTCCCTGTCTCAATCACATGAACCGACACCTTATCCCTGCCATCCAGCATCCGGGAAAGCGTCTGCCATCCCTTGATGCACTGGCAGGAAATCGAGGAAAAATCAAATCCCAGCGCCGCCGCTCCCAGAGCATAGACGATAAGGCGCATCCAGGCAATTTTTCCAACGCCAAGGGCAGAGAGGATGCAATACACAACGATTGCAAAGGAGACACCAAAAAGGAAGTCCATATAAAAAGAAAAATAAGGCCGCTCCCAAATCATTTCCCTGAAAAACACCTGTTTTCTCAGAAACCGCCCGATCGCCAACAGGCTAAGCAGATATGCCGCCGATACCACCATCGGCAGAAATACCACGTGAATCCAGGAAAATACCAGCACCACCGCCAGAAGCCAGTACATCCGGCTGCGTCCGCGCTTCAAAAGCGCCAGCCCCCCAAAGATCAAGACTGCCAGAATCGCAATCTCCGCATACATCCTCTTCGATTCCGTGAAATGAATATAATCTGCAAAAAAACCATTTCCCGTAAACAGTGTTTTCGCCGGAATCAGAACCGCCGCCACACAGAACAGCACCAGAAAAAGACCAGCCATGCGCACGGCTGCGTCTGGTCGTCCGTTTTGTCTCTGATTCTGCATGTCGATGGTTCCTCTCTTTCTAGTTTATGTACTCCCGGAATCTTTTTGTGAGCCGCATTCTATATACGCCCGCCTAAAATCCCGCGCACCGCATCCAGCAGCGTCTCCGCATACGCGTCATAACCACCCGCCGGGCAGCTTCCGTCCTCTTTTATAAGTCCAGCCGCCCTATCTTCCGCATGTTCTTTTGCCCCATAGCCGGTTCCGACAAGGACTCCGGTCACGCCGAAGTTTTTTCCTGCCTGCGCGTCGATGCGCTTGTCCCCGATCATATAGGAATGCACCTTATCAATGCCCTCCGGCAGATCACGCTCTGCCATCTCAAACATTCCCGTCTCCGGCTTGCGGCAATGGCATTTTTTCTTATAAAGTCCAATCCCATGCTCCGGGTGGTGCGGGCAATAGTAGAACGCATCTACGTGTGCTCCGTCACGCTCCAGCACCTCATTCATATAATCATGAAGGATTTTTACATCCGCCTCGGTATAGTAACCTCTCGCCACGCCCGCCTGGTTGGTAATGACGATCACCTTATATCCGGCCTCGTTCAGGAGACGGACCGCCTCTGCGGTACCGTCAATCAGCTTCAAATCTTCTTTTCGGTGAAGATAATTGACCTCCACGTTCATCGTGCCATCACGGTCGAGGAATACTACTTTACAGCTATTTTTACACATGGAATGTATACTCCTTATCCGGCATCTGCACCTGAATATCGCGGTAGTCCCAGCGGTCCTCATCGCAGATCCAGCTCTGAGCGCCGCGCAGTTCGAAATTCCAATCCATCAGCTGTCCGCCTGCCGCTTCCAGGCGGCGCGCCACCTGATGTTTGACGTTGTATGGGCAGTACACAAGAAGGAAGCCGCCGCCGCCAGCACCTAAAAGCTTTCCGCCGAGAGCACCCGCTTTTTTCGCCTCGTCATAGAGCATATCAATCTGCGGATTTGTGATCTTACTGCTCATCCGCTTCTTGCTCTCCCAGCCATAATCCAGGAGGCGGCCGAAATTGTGGAGATTTCCCTTTAAAAGCTCGTCCTTCATCGCATAGGAAAGCGCCTTTACCTCGCACATCGCCTGAAATGCATCCGGTTTCTTATAGTTGCTTACCTGATCCTTGATAATATTCGCAGATACATGGATATTGCCCGTGTAGCATAACAACAGGTTATACTGCAGCTCATTGATAATATCGCGGCGGATGCGGAGCGGGTTTACCACGACGTTGTTGCGTCCGTGAAATTCGATAAAGTTAAAGCCGCCGAAGGTCGCCGCATACTGATCCTGATAACCGCCGGAAATCCCCAGATCGATCCGCTCCACGCCGTAAGCCAGATCCGCCATCGCATAATTATCCAGCGTAATTCCTTTCCAGCGCGCCATCGCGGTCAGAAGACTTACCATGACGGTCGAGGAGGTTCCAAGTCCCGAACCAGCCGGAGCATCACACTGTAAATAAACCTCGCATCCCTGCTTGATATCCATCGCCCGCAGCGCTGCCGTGACAAGGTCCAGCCGTCCATCGCAGACGTAATTTTCCTTCGCATTGTACTTGACTGTCATATCAAAATCCAGGGAATGAACCGTGATCTGGTCATCATCCCTCGGAATGATCGAACAATATGCATATTTATTGATGGTGCTTCCGATAATGGCACCGCCCTGTTCTACACAGAATGGTTCTACATCCGTACCACCGCCGCCAAAGCTCACGCGCAGCGGCGCTCTTCCTCTGATTACCATGTAATGTCTCCTTTTCTTACATCCTCCTGAAACCGGAAATAATCCTCCGGCACACCAATATCAATAAAATAGCCGTCATTTACGATGCCGCCGAGACGTCTTCCCTCCTGCATCCACCTGGGAATGCACTCATTTTCCAGCGAAACTTTTCCCTCCGGAATCTCATCCAGCAGCGCCCGCTTCATCAGGTACACACCGCCGTTGATCGTGCCCGCCCCGGTATTACCGTTTTTCTCATTAAAAGCGGTCAGCAGCCCGTCGGTCAGGCGCGCCGCCCCATAACGTGAAATATCCGGCACACCGCGCAGAACCAGCGCCATCTCCAGATTTTTTTCCTGCTGGATCCGGCTCAAATCACCGAAATCCATCTGATAAAATGTATCGCCATTCAGGACAAAAAACTGCTCGTCCGTCACATATTTCCCGGCATTCTTGATCGCGCCCGCCGTGCCGAGCAGCTCTTCCTCATACGCATACCGCGCCCGGATGCCAAACTGCGATCCGTCTCCAAAATATTCTTCCACCATGCCGCCCTTATAACCGACGGCAAAAATAATATCATCAATTCCGCTTTTTTTCAGCCCCTGAAGCACATACTCCAGAAACGGCTTACCTTCAACCAGCGCCATCGGTTTCGGACGATCGCTTACCACACTGCGAAGCCGCGTCCCCAGTCCGCCAGCCAGAATGATTGCCTGCATACTGTACTTCCTTTCTGTCTGTTGTTTCCAACTCAATTTTTACTGTTTTTATATTGAAAGATCCATTTTTTACTCTTGTCAATCTATCAAATGCTATTAAGTCCAGTTTAACTTATATATCTTACCACATTTCCCTAGTGATTTCCACTAAATGGGACGGTTTTATGCTGTTATCACTTTCCCATCGGATTCGCAGCGTTTCCTTGCGGAAATCGCAACAATTTGTTGATTTTTTGGCATAATACGACAGATTTTTTATTTGGCAGGCACTCTGTTCCGTGCTACAATCTTAGTTATAAATTGGGATTTGGAGGAAATGCTTATGGCTCGTGATATGACAAAAGGGAATATAACCGGGCACCTGATCGCCTACGCGGTTCCGCTTGTTTTTGGAAATTTATTTCAGCAGCTCTACCATACGGTCGATTCGGTGGTTGTCGGACAATTTTACGGAAAAGAAGCATTGGCGGCGGTCGGCGCGGCGGGTCCGATCATGAATATCCTGACTTTTCTGATTGTGGGACTGTCACTCGGCGCATCGATTTTGATGGCAAGCTACTTTGGAGCAAAAGATTACCAGCATTTGAAAGATGAATTTGCGACCTCTGTACTCTCCGGACTGCTTTTGACCATCGTGCTCTCCGGAATCTCACTGGCCGGAAGCCGCCTGTTTATCCGCCTGACGCAGACGCCGGAAGAGATATCGGCGCAGGCATCCTTGTATTTGCAGATTATCTCGCTGGGTCTTATTTTTACCTTTTTTTACAATATTTTCTCCGCCGCCCTGCGCGCGATCGGAGATTCCAGAGCGCCGCTCTATGTCCTGATCCTGACGACCATTGTCAATGTATTTCTGGATGTATTCCTGGTTGGCATCTGCCGCCTCGGTGTTCCCGGTGCGGCAATCGCTACAATCATCTCGCAGGCAGTCTCTGCGCTCGCCCTCTTTGTCTATATCTGGTCGAAAGTGCCGCTCTTACGGCTCGGCATCCGGGATCTGAAACTGAAAACCTCGATGCTCAAAAAAACGATCGATTTCAGCTCCATTTCCGCCGTCCAGCAGACGATTCTCTACGTCGGCCGCCTGCTCGTCCAGTCCGGCGTCAATGCGCTCGGTGTCGATGCTGTTGCCGCTTTTAATGCCGTCTCCATCATCGACAGCTACGTGCTCGCCCCGGGCGACAGCCTCGCGGCATCTATCACGACGTTCTCCGCACAGAACCTCGGCGCGAAAGAGTATGACCGGATTCCGAAAGGGCTTCGGAAAATGCTGGTGATTGCAGAAATTTATATTATTTTGACAGCGGTGGTCGTGCTGTTCTGCCGTCACCCGCTGCTCGGCATTTTCTTGAAGCCGAATGAAACGGAGGCGCTGCGTCAAGGCATGTCCTATCTGGTGCCGATGGCTAGTTTTTACTTCATCAGTGGTATCACCAATACCTTTCAGGGATATTACCGGGGAATCGGGCACCTGATGATCACCCTGTTCGCGACTCTGGTGCAGATTCCGATCCGCGTTGTGATCAGTTATGCGCTGTTTGGACGGCTGGGAATTCAGGCTGTAGCAATTGGTACGACGATTGGATGGGCTTGTATGGTGGTATTTGAGCTTTTGATGTATCGGAGGTATGGACGGGTGGAAGCGCTGCGGAAGAACGATCGGTAATATAGCTTGCTTTCGCTACATCTGTTCGCCTGTGTCGGACTTACGTCCGCCTCATTCGGACAGATGGCTCAAGATGCGTACAATCGATAAACTGAGAGCCTGCAGCATGACGGCGTAGCTGCCTCTTTTCTTCCTTGGATAACTTTAAATTACCCTTACGCAAGAAAACGATCAGAAGCACATCCCCCTGATCGTTTTCTTTATTATATATAATTTTCTATCTTTTACTATTTTTTATTCAAAATCTTCCTTAATCACATCCCAAGCCGCATCAATACTGAAATGTTCGCGGATATAAACCTGCGTTTTCTCTGCCAGGTCTTCCAGGCGTTTTTCGTCTTTGTAGAGTTCTACGACTGTCTCGGCAAATTCGTCCGGCTGATCCTTGACGAGGAGAACTTTTTCTACATTCGGGATTCCCTCGCTGCCGACGGAGGTGGTGACGATGGGGGCACCGTTATAGATGGCTTCTACCACCTTGCCCTTAACACCTGCGCCGTAGCGGAGCGGTACCACTACAATCCGGCAGTTCCGGTACAGGTCTGCCAGTTCTTCTTCACTTACAAAACCTTTGACGATGATGCCGTTTCCAGGCTGTTCCAGTGCTTTGATCTCGTCGGTTACTTTGGAACCTACGATGTAGAAGTTGACCTTGATCTGTTCCCGGATCTTCGGGAATACTTCTTTCGCGAACCAGAGCACCGCGTCTGCGTTCGGCGGATGCGCAAAGCCACCGACAAACAGGAGTCCTTCCCGTTTGGCGAAGTCTTTGTTCAGATTCTGTAAAAACTCCTCATAGACATATGCCGTGATCGCCTTGACTGGAATCGTCTCATCAACGGCGTGGATCGCCTCCTCTTCGACGTAGGACGGATAATAAGACACCGCTACTTTGTGGAAGAGTGAAAACTCGATCGATTTCCAATATTCGGATTCCTGACGCTTCTTCACATCGCCGGTCAGCTCATACTCGCGGAACTCACGCATAAAATGAAGGTCGTGACCGTAATAAATCATCTTGATATCCGTGTGTTCTTTAATAAAATCCACATATTTTGTCGCGATATGCGGACGGTTCAGATATGCCACGTGGATATCTTTTCCATTTTTCACCAGCCAATCCCAGATACCGGTCAGGTATTCCTGTCCGTAGAGGACCTCGATTCCCATCTGCTGCAGCGTAGACGTATACGGTTCCTCATGGAGGTAATTATCTCCGATAAATTTAACAACATACCCCTTTTTCAGGAACATTTTCAGGTACTGGAACGTTGTCTTGGAACCAGCGTCTTTGTCAAAGGTCGGCACATAGTGATCGATCACGACAATGATCTTTTTGCCCATGCTACGCTCGCGTGCGCGGAATGGATTCGGATTGCCGTTGTTGACGCACTGGTTCTTAAACTCTTCTTTCCATTTTTCTTTGAGCTTCTCGCTGTTTTCCACCTGATACCGTTTCAGACCGGTTCCGTTGACATCCGTTCCGTTGGAAATGCCTTCGAAATGGATGACCTTGGATTTTGGCTGGTAAACGACGCGGTAGCCCGCTTTCCGTACCTCAAATGCCAGATCCGAATCTTCGCAGTACGCCGGGGCAAACCGCTCGTCGAAACCGCCGATCTGCTTCCAGAGTGCGGTGGATAAAAGGATCGCTGCGCCGGAAATATAGTCTACATCCTTGACGTAGTTATATTCTGCCTTGTCCGGATCGTCGAGGCGGCCGTAATTCCAGCCGGAGCCATCGCTCCAGATGATGCCGCCTGCCTCCTGTAAACGTCCATCCGGATATACCAGCTTAGACCCTACCATACCGATGGTGGAGTCAGATTCAATGAGATTTACCAGGGAGCTGAGCCAGCCTTCTGTTACCTGGGTATCGTTGTTTAAAAACATCACATATTTGCCGCGCGCCGCCTTGGCCGCCTGGTTGCAGTTGCGCAAGAATCCCTGATTGGTCTGATTGCGGCAGATCACCAGGTTATCGGCAAACTCCGCCAGATGCTCGGTGGCATCGGTTGAAACGTCATCTGCGATGATAACCTCATAACTCACATCCTTCGTATGCTCCAGAATCGACTGCAGGCACAGATAGGTATAGTGAATCTGGTTGTATACCGGAATTACGATGGAAACCGTCGGATTTTCTTCCTTCGGAAGGTGGATTTTTCCGTAGGTCAGATACTCCTCACCGATCTCAAAATCACCTTTGATAAGGTTCTTTCCTTCCTCGGTGGTGTACATCTTCATCATTTTGCCCGGATGGAGAATCGTCCGTTTCCAGTAGCCGAGCTTCTTGCGGCGTACCGTGCCCTTTGGATAGCACCGGTTAAATGCCTGTCCTAGCTTGCGGCGCACCTTGAAAATGACCGCCTCATGACCATTTAAGTAGGTCAGCGTCTTGCCAAGCTCTGCATTTTCATGGCGCAGATCAGAAATGATAACGTCCAGATTCGCCACGTGGTTATTCGTCAGGCGCTGTACCTCCTGCACTTTGCGGAGTGCCGTATCTTTTTCCGAATTTTCTGCCCGGAGCGCATCCAGACGTTCGTTTGCCCTTGCAAGTTCTCCGTCCACATGGGAAAGATCGGCTAATGTCTTCGTCTTTACCATGTAATCTTCCTGGTAGGTGCGCTGGTTTTCCCCGTGCACGTACTCCTGGAAGCCACGTTCCATTGCCTCGTAAAGCGAAAGCAGCTTCTCATCCGCCTTCACATACTCCGGGAACTGTCCAATAAATTCCCGCTCGGCCTGACCGCCCAACAGACTCTTATAACGGCGGTAGAAATAAACCAGTGTCCTGTATTTCACAAAGCCAGCCGGAACCGGGAATAAGAAGACCCACTCATAGTCGATCGCATAGGTTCCGTCCGCCGTCACCAGCATATTTTCAAAAAGGGCGTCAATGTTGGAGGCGCTGTAGCTCTCGTCCGCAAGAACTGCCCCTAAAGAAGCCCATCCGCCGCCATTTTCTGTCTCTTTATCCCGATAAGAATCCAGCTCGCCCAGCGCATTAAATACCTTGATAAATTCCGGTGTCACCGCAAATGGTTTGCGTTCCTCCGGGCGGATGTTGTAGATCTCATCCATCGCAGCCCGGATCGCGGAAACCTCCGCATCCGCGCCCTGGGCAGTCAGAATTTCTCCCAGAAGTTCCGCCCGCGTTTTTCCCTCTAAATACGGAAATACTGCTGTCATTCCCTCGTCCTGAAGCTCCGGTTTTGCCAGTTTCAGGGACGGATTCTGACGGTCAAGCACCTGATATTTTTCTTCGAAGGACTGGATGTGCGCCTTTCCCTCCGGATAGAGCGCCGTCTTCCAGACCTCGCGGGTTCCATTCTTTTCACGGATCTCTGTCCGGATCTGGAAGCAGTCTTCGCGGGTGCGGTTGTATTTCACATAGATAACGTCCTGTGAAGCATTCTCAGCTTCCGGCGCAGCCTGTCTCTGCCAAAAAACCAGAAATGCATTCGCAAATTCCGGGAACCGTCCGTCCTCGCAGGCTGCATCGAGCGCCGCCCCCATATCCATCAGCATATACTGCGGACAGTCATAGACCGGTAACACACCGGTCAGATCGCCTTTTTTCGGCAGATAGGCATCTGAAAAAATCTCTCCCGCCGTCCGGTAATCCGGCATCGGATAGTAAAATTCCCCGCCCGGAAGCAGCTGCTTCATTTCGTTCCAGGAAAGTGCACCTTTCTCCCGCTCTGCGCCTGCCATGTATTTCACGCCAAACCAGTTGGACGCCGCCGCAATCAAGGTTCCATGAGCAGAAAGAAGCTGTTTTGCGGCTGTCATCTGCGCCGCGCGTCCAGCCCTATCTGCCGCCGTCAAATCCCCGATCAGCACTACATATCCATATGTCCCGCCACGCTTTTCCGCTTCCCTCGCATACGTCTCCACATCCGCACAGACATAGCGGATCTTCGCCGCCAGCTCGGGCTCTGTCTGGAAGCGGCGGCGTACTACCTCCAGATTTTCTTCGGAAGCATCCAGCACCGTTACCGACGATAAACGTCTGGCAAGCAGCCCTGTCAGCGCGCCCGCGTCCGCCCCGATCTGCAGTGCCTGCTGTTCCGGGTCAAATTGACACCAGTCCAACAGGTTTTCCCGCAGATCTGCCAGTGCGTACAGATAGGAAAGCTTCTTATTTTCCCGCAGCGCCCGGCGCCGGTCACTGCCGTATTTATCAAACAGAGCAATCAACTCCTGATTGATTTTTTTCATCTTAATCTCCTTTTATCATGCCTGCAGATCTTCCTGTGCCGCCTCGTCCGCACTGATCGACTCCGCCTGCTTCGCCGCCTCTCCGGCTGGCGATAACCTGACTGCTACATCCGGCTCCATGTCGTAGACACCGACCGTATTCTTATTGGAAATAACGGTAATATTGGCCACATCGTAGAGACGGTGGTACACCACGTGCTCGCCGCCCTCAAATCCGGTACAGCTCATGGACAGCAGGTATTCGCCGCCCTGCAGGGTCATCTTCTGCGTAAACGCGACATCGTAAATATCGCCCTCCTTGACCGGATGGACATCCGTTCCCTCAAACAGGGTGTTCGTGCCGGTCAGGTCGGTTCCTTTCTTATCCTTGATCGTATAAGTAAAGATCGGTGCCTGAATCGGTGCATTGAAACGGATGCGCTCGCGGATGGTAAACTCTTCGCCTTTTAAGAGCAGGTTAGTGATATTGCCGCGCGCGTCCACCAGTCCCAGATCGAAGATCTGCGCCCTGCCGTCGCCGTACTCCTCGCGGTTTGCGTTGATCGTCAGCTTGTCGCGCATTAAGCCCGGCTTTTTCGCCGTTTCTCCGTTCAAAGCAGTCGGATTTCCGGTGCCGTCCGATGCTGAACCAACTCCATTTTCTGCGGTGCCATCCACTGCCTCGGAGCCGTTTACATTTCCGGCATCGTTATTTCCAACCTCATTTTCAGATGCACCGTTCTCCGCACTTCCGGCTCCTGATTTCTCCGCTTTTATTACCTTGTCCCCGGAAAAATCGTTCATTACCTCCAGCTCGGCGCGCAGCGCGTCCATCTGTCCTGCCAGAATCTTTTTGTAGAGATCGACCATCTTGCCCGCCGAACCCTGTGCGATAAATTCGCCCTTATTGAGCAGCACTACCTTATCGCAGTATTTGATGATACTTCCCATATCGTGGGTTACCATGATGATAGTCGTGCCGTTTTTGCGGATCTCCTCCATGCGGCGGTAGCACTTGGACTGGAAAAAGACGTCCCCGACCGAGAGCGCCTCATCAACGATCAGGATCTCCGGCTCGACGTTGATCGCAAGCGCAAATGCCAGACGCACGAACATACCACTCGAGTACGTCTTGACCGGCTGATAGACGAAATCGCCAATCTCGGCAAAATCGAGAATCTCCGGCAGCTTTGCATCCATCTCTTTTTTGGTATATCCCATCATCGTACCGTTCATATAGATATTTTCGATACCGGTGTAGTCCTGGTTAAATCCGGCTCCCAGCTCCAGCAGCGCCGAAATTTTGCCGCGCACCGTCACCTCGCCGGTCGTCGGCGTGAGAACGCCGGTAATGATCTTAAGGATCGTCGATTTACCCGAACCATTCGTACCGATGATGCCGACCGTCTGACCTTTTTCAACCGTAAAGGAAAGATCGCTCAACGCGTAGAAATCCTTGTGGTATTCTTTATGGCTGACGCTCAGAGATTCTTTCAGCCGATCGATCGGTTTATCATACAGCCTGTATATCTTGGTCACATTTTTCACTTCGACCGCGTACTTCTCTGCGTTCTCCGCCTCTTGTGCCCCTGTGTTTGTTGTATTTTCAGCAGACATATATCTTTTTCGTTCCTCCTGTTCCACTATTCTCGTAGTATAGCATGTTTTCTATGTTTCTTGCAATTCCTGTACGCAGAAAAACACACCTCTTTCTATGTACTCACGAAAAACATTCGTATTTTTTTGTGAAATGTTTTGTATTTTCTTGACAATATCCAGATGCTATGCAAAAATCATGGCAAAGGAGGATGATTCTATGGATTTTTTAACAATGACAATTCGAAAACAAAAAAATATTGCACTCATCGCACACGACAATAAAAAACGTGAACTCATCGACTGGTGTGAGGCGAACAAAGAGATCCTCAAAAAACATTTCTTATGCGGAACCGGCACAACCGCCCGCATGATTACGGAATATACCGGGCTTCCGGTCAAGGGCTATAACAGCGGTCCTCTGGGCGGCGACCAGCAGATCGGTGCAAAAGTCGTCGAGGGACAGGTTGATTTTATCATCTTCTTCTCTGATCCCCTGACCGCCCAGCCGCACGATCCGGATGTCAAGGCGCTTCTTCGAATCGCCCAGGTTTACGATATCCCGATCGCCAACAATAAAGCGACTGCCGATTTTATGATTACCTCGCCGCTGATGGATGAGGAGTATGAGCATGACATCATCAACTTCCACCAGAATATTAAAGAGCGGGCCAAGACGCTGTAAAAAACACATTCTCCCTTGTATTTATTCTCATTCTTCGGTATAATGGTCGTTACCGTTTATGAGAACAGATACAAGGGAGATTTTTTATGTTGCAGAAATTTTTTAAATACATTTTCCAAAGCATGGCGGGCATGCTGGGAATTTCCGTCTACATCCTCGCAGACACCTATTTTATCTCGGTCTACTCCGGTGCAGATGGTCTGGCGGTCTTAAATCTGATTTTACCGGTTTACGGACTGATCTATGCGATTGGAGCAATGATCGGGATCGGATCGGCGACCCGTTATGCCATCGACCGTGCGCAGGGCAAAAGCGCCAGCTTCTATTTTCTCTCCGCCGTAACCTGGGATATTCTCATCAGCATTCCGCTGGTGCTGGCAGGCATTTTCATCCCGGATAAAATCTTGCAGCTTCTCGGCGCAGACGCGGGGCTGACCGCGCTCGGAAAGCAGTATCTCCGCATTATTCTGGCTGCCTCGCCGTTTTTTATGTCCAACTACGCATTCACGGCGTTTGCGCGCAATGACAGCGCTCCGGCGATCGCGATGCTCGGCTCCATCGCCGGAAGTATGTTCAACATCGTGTTTGACTACATCTTCATGTTTCCGGCAGGTCTGGGACTGACCGGTGCGGCGCTGGCGACAGCATTCTGCCCGCTAGTGACGATGATCATCTGCAGCACGCACTACCTGGGAAAACACAATCAGGTCGGATTCCATTTCCGCGCTCCATCCCTGCGTCACCTGATCGCCTGCTGCCAGCTCGGCGTATCCGCCTTTGTCGGCGAAATATCCTCCGCCGTGATCGCGATCGTCTTTAATTTCCTGCTTCTGGGGCTCGCCGGAAATGTCGGTGTCGCCGCTTACGGCGTCACTGCCAATCTATCCGTCGTTGCCATGTGCCTGTTCAACGGACTCGCGCAGGGCACGCAGCCGCTCATCAGCGAGAGCTACGGAAAAGGCGATCACACGCAGAGCCGCCAGTTCCTGACCTGGGGCGTCATCACCTGCCTGATCGTGGAAGCGCTCATTCTGGTGCTGACCTGGAGCATGACCGATCCACTGATCCAGATCTTCAACCAGGAGCAGAACGCCGAACTTCTGCATTACGCCCACAGCGGGCTCCGGCTGTATTTCCTGGGCTTTCTCTTTGCTGGCATCAACATCCTGCTGGTTGCCTATTTTTCCGCAGTCGCGCAGCCAAAACCAGCCATCGCCGGTTCTCTGCTGCGCGGGGCCGTCGCTATCATCCCCTGCGCTGTCACACTGGCGCGCCTGTTTGGACTGAACGGCGTCTGGCTGTCTTTCCTGGCGTCGGAAATGATCACTTTCTTCGCTATTTTGCTGCTGGCAAAGCTGGGACATTCTTCCAAAGAATTACATAATTTTAAAATAATTTGATTTTGCCCCAAAAAATATTTGACATTTTATATCATTCGTAGTATATTGATGAAAAATCGAACACACCAAAACCGTTGAAGCGGAGATCAAAGCAGCATATGCGCGCACAGAGAGTCCGGGAGGCTGAGAACCGGGTCGAGATGCAGGCTGCCAAATGGACCGCTGAGGGCGCAGCCAAAAGCTGGATATATTTTCAGCCTAGTACTCTGCGACGTAGGGCATACGTTAGTTGCCGGAGATATGCAGGTATCTCGCAAAGCGCATGGAATCACTCCATGAATCAAGGTGGCACCGCGGGCTTAAAAGCGAACGATGGATCCGAAGGGGATCCAGATTCTTTTGATAGTTACCCGTCCTTGACAGATTCTTAAAAGATCTGTCATGGGCGGGTTTTTTGTTGTTCTGAAATCCATCTTTCATTCAAACAAATTTCCCTGCACCTCCCGCCCGGACAGAAAACAGGGCTGCTGTCCTATCCAGAATTTCCACATTCAGAAATTTATCACTGGAAAACAGCCCCACATTTCAACAACAGGAGGATTTGCTATGTATCCAACACTTGACGAAGTCCGGAAAATCGCTGCATCCGGCGATTACCGGCGCATCCCTGTTTCCCGTGAACTCTACGCAGACGCTTTTACCCCGGTAGAGGTGCTGCGGACGCTGCGCGCTGCCAGCCATCACTGCTATCTGCTTGAAAGCGCCGAGGAAAACCAGAAATGGGGACGCTACTCCTTTTTAGGCTACTCCCCGGCGATGGAGCTGACCTGCCAAAACAACGTCTTAAAAATCCGCACCGGCGAGGAGGACGAGCTGGCAGCCGAAGAAAACCGCGCCATCTCCCATCCGGGCGAGACTATCCGTAAGATCCTGGCTGCCTACAAAAGCCCGAAGCTGCCGGATATGCCGCCTTTTACCGGCGGTCTGGTCGGCTATTTCTCTTACGACTACATCCATTACGCTGAGCCGACACTCGACTTTTCCAAACTGAAAAACGATGATTTCTGCGATGTTGACCTGATGCTGTTTGACCGCGTTATCGTATTTGACCATTACCGACAGAAATTGATTCTCATCGCCGGTGTCCGGACGGATTCCTTAGAAAAATCGTATCGGCAGGCAGAAGAGAGCTTAAACGAGATTGTCTCCTTGCTGCAAAGCGGCGCCAAAGCGGTTTTCCGGCCATTAAAGCTCAAAGAAGAGCTGGCTCCTGCTTTTTCGAAAGAGGAATACGGGGCAATGGTTGAGAAAGCCAGACATTACATCCATGAGGGCGATATTTTCCAGGTGGTTCTCTCCAATCCGATGACCGCCGCCGCAGAGGGCAGTCTCTTCGACACATACCGGGTTCTGCGGACACTCAATCCATCCCCGTATATGTTCTATTTTACCAGCGATGATGTGGAAATCGCCGGTGCATCGCCAGAGACACTGACACGCTTAACCGACGGCACTCTCTACACCTTCCCGCTCGCCGGAACCAGACCGCGCGGGAAAGATAAAGAAGAGGACGAGGCGCTGGAACGGGAGCTTCTCGCCGATGAAAAGGAGCTGTCCGAGCACAACATGCTGGTTGACCTCGGTCGAAATGACTTAGGACGCGTCAGCCGCCTCGGTTCCGTCCAGGTAGAAACCTACGCTTCTGTCGTGCGATTCTCCCATGTCATGCACATCGGTTCCACAGTACGCGGCGAAATCCACCCGGATCGCGATGCGGTCGATGCCATCGACTCCATTCTCCCAGCCGGAACACTCTCCGGTGCGCCGAAGGTGCGGGCGTGCGAGATCATCGCAGAGCTGGAGGGAAGAAAACGCGGTATCTACGGAGGCGCCATCGGTTATCTGGATTTCACCGGAAATATGGACACCTGCATCGCCATCCGGCTGGCTTACAAGAAACACGGCCGCATCTGCGTCCAGTCCGGCGCCGGAATCGTCGCGGACAGTGTCCCGGAAAAAGAATTTATAGAATGCTGCAATAAGGCCAAAGCCGTGGTAAACGCCATCCAGACAGCAGAAGGAGGTCTCTTATGATTTTACTGATTGATAATTACGACAGCTTTGTCTACAACCTCTACCAGCTTGTCGGAACGATTCGCCCGGACACGGTTGTCATCCGAAACGACCAGCTGACAATTGCGGATATTGAAAAAATGGCGCCAGATGCTATCATCATTTCCCCGGGTCCCGGAAAACCGGAGGACACCGGTATCTGCCTGGAAGCCATCCGCCATTTTGCCGGAAAAATTCCTATATTCGGCGTCTGCATCGGATTGCAGTCCATCTGTACCGCATTCGGCGGAGTCGTTACTTATGCCTCCCGGCTGATGCACGGAAAAACCTCCCCGGTCACCTATGAAGCGGGCAGCCTCCTCTTTCAGGGTATGCCGAATCCATTTCCGGCAGCCAGATACCACTCCCTGTCCGCCTCCCGTAAGGACCTGCCGCCAGAGCTTCGCGTGACTGCCATCTCCGATGATGGGGAAATCATGGCACTCGAACATACGACGATGCCGGTTTACGGAGTGCAGTTTCACCCGGAATCCATTTTAACGCCGGATGGACGGAAGATTCTGGAAAACTTTTTGACATCCATCCAATAAATTACACACCTCAGAAAGGAGTCTTCACCATGATAAAAGAAGCCATTATCCGTCTCTCAAAAAAAGAGGACTTATCCTACACCGAAGCCGAGGAAGTCATGAATGAAATTATGGAAGGAAAAGCAAGCCCGATTCAGATTTCCTCTTACTTAACCGCACTCTCCCTGAAGGGCGAGACGATCAGCGAGATTACCGCTTCCGCGGCAGGCATGCGGGCGCACTGCATTAAACTGCTGCACGATATGGATGTGCTGGAGATCGTCGGAACCGGCGGTGACGGGGCTAATTCCTTTAATATCTCCACCACTTCCTCCCTTGTGATTGCCGCAGCCGGTGTCCCGGTCGCAAAACACGGAAACCGCGCCGCTTCCTCCAAATCCGGCGCCGCCGATGTTTTAGAGGCGCTGGGCGTCAAGATTGACCTGCCGCCGGAGCGGAGCGCCAAACTGCTTAAAACGATCAACATCTGTTTCCTGTTCGCGCAGAATTACCACATTGCCATGAAATACGTCGCGCCGATCCGGAAAGAGCTCGGCATCCGCACCGTATTCAATATCTTAGGTCCGCTCTCCAACCCGGCGGGTGCCAACATGGAACTGATGGGCGTCTTTGACGATTCCCTTGTCGAACCACTCGCACAGGTTATGGCAAACTTAGGCGTCAAACGCGGCATGGTTGTATACGGACAGGATAAGCTCGATGAGATTTCCATGAGCGCCCCGACCTCCGTCTGTGAAATCCGCGACGGCTGGTTCCAGTCCTACACGCTAACGCCAGAGCAGTTCGGCTATGAACGCTGCAGCAAAGAAGAACTCGTCGGCGGTACCCCGGAAGAAAATGCCGAAATCACCCGCGCCATCGTAGAAGGACGCGAGCGCGGCGCCAAACGCCAGGCGGTGTGCCTGAATGCGGGGGCTGCGTTATACATCGTCGGAAAAGCCGAAACCATCGAGGATGGTGTGCGGATGGCAGAGAAGCTGCTCGACAGCGGGGAGGCGGCGAAAAAGCTGCAGCAGTTTATCACAGAGAGCACACGAGAATAGGAGTTTTACACATGAACGCAAGCAACAACATTCTGGATCGGATCTCCGCTAAAACGAGGGAACGGATCTCCGTGGAAATGCGGCAGGTTCCGCTTTCCGAAATCCGCAGGCAGGCGGAACGAGTTTTGCAGGATTCCCGCAATTTTAGCAGCCTTAGCGGTTCCTTCCGCCGCGCCCTCGCCAGACCGGGCATTTCCTTTATCTGCGAGGTCAAAAAAGCATCCCCCTCAAAGGGTGTGATCGCCGAACATTTCCCATATCTGGACATCGCTAGAGAATACGAGGCGGCAGGCGCGGCGGCAATCTCCTGCCTGACGGAGCCGCACTGGTTCCTGGGTTCAGATCAATATCTGAAGGAAATTGCCTCACAGGTATCGATTCCGGTTCTGCGGAAGGACTTCACCATTAGTCCTTATATGATATATCAGGCAAAGGCTTACGGCGCCTCGGCGATCCTTCTCATCTGCTCCATTCTGGATGATGCCGAGCTTCACGATTATATGCAGCTTGCAGATGAACTGCATCTGGACGTGCTGACGGAAGCGCACTCCGCCGGGGAGATCGAGCGTGCCGTCAACGCCGGGGCGCGGATCATCGGCGTCAACAACCGGAACTTAAAAACCTTCGAGGTGGATGTGGAAAACAGCCGGCGCCTGCGCGCCCTGGCACCGCTCGATGCGATTTTCGTCTCAGAGAGCGGCATTCGCACCGCCGAAGACGTCCGGGCGCTGTATGAAAATGGCACCGACGCTGTTCTCATCGGTGAAACCCTGATGCGGGCAAAGGACAAAGATGCCATGTTAAATGAATTAACACGCCTGCTGCCAAAGAACCCACGCGAGGAAAAGAATCATGAGTAAGATTAAAATCTGCGGTCTGACGCGCCCCTGCGACATTGATTTTGTCAATGAGGCAAAACCGGATTTCTGCGGCTTTATCCTGGGTTTTCCCAAAAGCCGCCGCTGCATCTCCATTTCCACACTCTATACCCTGCGGGAACGGCTGGATGCATCAGTAAAACCCGTCGGTGTGTTCGTCGATGCCCCGTTGGAGATGATTCTTCCGCTCGCGGCGGACGGAACGCTTGCAGCCATCCAGCTTCACGGGCATGAAACGGAGGAGTATGTCCGGCAGTTAAAAGAAAGAACTTCCGTTCCCATTTTTCAGGCATTCCGCGTAACTGACCGCAAAAGCCTGCTTCCGGCACTTCAAAGTCCTGCCGATCTCATTTTACTGGATCACGGGGCTGGCGGAACAGGAAAAACCTTTGACTGGTCTGTCTTAGAAGGCATTACCCGCCCCTACATCCTCGCCGGAGGATTGGGACCGGACAATCTGGAATCCGCCATTTCCACGCTGCATCCGTGGGGTGTCGATATGAGCAGCGGAGTGGAGACGGACGGGGTCAAGGATCGGGAAAAAATCTGGAAAGCGGTTCAGATCGCCCACAAATATGCTGCCATTCATGACTAGCAAATACATCTGAGCCTATATCTGCAACCTGAAATTGTCTTAATGAAATTGTCTTAAATAAAATAAACACTTTATAAATAAGGAGAAAATCTATGTCAAAAGGAAGATTTGGCGTTCACGGCGGTCAGTATATACCGGAAACCCTGATGAACGCGGTCATCGAATTAGAAGAAGCTTACAACCTCTACAAGAATGACCCTGAATTTAACCGAGAATTGCAGGAACTTTTAAATGAATATGCCGGACGCCCGTCCCGCCTCTATTTTGCGAAGCGCATGACCGAGGATCTGGGCGGCGCCAAGATTTATCTAAAACGGGAAGATTTAAACCACACCGGCGCGCACAAAATCAACAACGTGCTCGGACAGGTTCTTCTCGCGAAACGGATGGGAAAAACACGTGTCATCGCCGAGACCGGAGCCGGTCAGCACGGCGTCGCAACCGCTACCGCTGCCGCCCTGATGGGGATGGAATGCGAAATTTTCATGGGAAAAGAGGATACCGAGCGCCAGGCGCTCAATGTATACCGGATGCGGCTTCTTGGCGCGAAAGTCCATGCCGTTACTTCTGGAACCGCCACCTTAAAGGATGCCGTTTCAGAAACCATGCGCGAATGGACCAACCGCATCGATGATACGCACTATGTCCTCGGTTCCTGCATGGGACCGCACCCATTCCCGACGATCGTCCGCGATTTCCAGGCAGTCATTTCCAAGGAAATCAAGGAGCAGATCCTCGAAAAAGAGGGACGGCTCCCGGATGCCGTTCTTGCCTGTGTCGGCGGCGGTTCCAACGCGATCGGCACCTTTTACAATTTTATCAGCGATCCGGATGTCAAACTGATCGGCTGCGAGGCAGCTGGACGCGGCATTGATACCGCTGAAACGGCAGCAACCATCGCCACCGGGCGTCTCGGAATTTTCCATGGCATGAAATCGTATTTCTGCCAGGATGAGTACGGACAGATCGCCCCGGTTTACTCCATCTCCGCCGGTCTGGACTATCCGGGCGTCGGACCGGAGCACGCGCACCTCTACGACACCGGGCGCGCACAGTACGTCGCAATCACCGATGGCGAGGCGGTCGATGCGTTCGAATACCTGTCGCGCACAGAAGGTATTATTCCGGCGATCGAGAGTGCCCATGCGGTTGCCTACGCAAGAAAGCTGGCACCCGCCATGCGAAAAGACCAGATTATCGTGATCACCCTGTCTGGGCGGGGCGACAAGGACTGCGCTGCCATCGCGCGTTACAGAGGGGAGGATCTTCATGAGTAATATAAAAAAAGCATTTGAACACGGAAAGGCATTTATCGCCTTTGTAACCTGCGGCGATCCGTCGCTTGAGACGACGGAAGAACTGGTTCTTGCCATGGAACATGCAGGCGCCGATCTGATTGAGCTGGGAATCCCGTTTTCCGACCCGACCGCCGAGGGACCGGTCATCCAGGGTGCAAACTTGCGCGCCCTTTCCGGCGGCGTGACCACCGACAAAATTTTCGATATGGTCGCCAGACTGCGCCAGAAAACACAGATTCCAATGGTGTTCATGACCTACGCCAACGTCGTATTTTCCTACGGCACCGAGCGCTTCATCAAACGCGCTGCCGACCTCGGCATGGACGGGCTCATTCTCCCGGATGTTCCATTTGAGGAAAAAGAGGAATTTGACACCGTATGCCAGAAGTACGGGCTGGATCTCGTCTCCCTCATCGCCCCGACCTCCCATGACCGCATCCGCATGATTGCAAAGGAGGCAAACGGCTTCGTCTACTGCGTCTCCTCCCTCGGTGTCACCGGCGTCCGGAGTGAGATCACGACCGATATCGGCGCGATGGTAAATCTGGTAAAAGAAGAAAGCGATATCCCGTGTGCCGTCGGCTTTGGCATCTCCACCCCTGAGCAGGCTGCCAGAATGGCAGAAAAATGCGACGGTGTCATCGTTGGAAGCGCGATTGTGAAGCTCTGTGGGCAGTATGGAAAAGACTGTGTGCCGTATGTGGCAGAATACGTGAAATCCATGAAAGACGCGATTCGGTAAAAAAAGAAAACCGTCTGTAAAAGAATCTTTCATTCTTTCTCAGACGGTTTTCTTTTTCTGGCTTCAGAAGCCTTGTTCTGTCGTAAATGCTTTAGGTTGGTGGTAACTCATCCAGTTCTGCCGGATGGTTATAAGCTTGCGAGCAGATTACCCATTACATTTCGCACAGAAACTCTTTTTCTACTTCTGCCTCAGACTCAGTATAACCTAACTGTGCAGCTAAACGATGTACCAGTACCTGCATTGCTTCCTGCTCTAAGGACTCGGAAACTACATGCTTTTCTGCTGGTGTGTTGTAATATGCCTGATATAAATTCTCCTGATATAAATCGTTATTGGATGTTCTTGTTGCTTTCATCATGATAATTACCTCCATCAAATAAAATTATATTTTTTCATATGATAGGCGGAAATCCATTGCAATATTCTTATGATGCTATTACGATATCCGTCTGTGAAAATCTCTTGTTTCTTTCGATGGCAATAATATAACACTGTCAAACAAAAAGTACCATCCCCGGAAGTGGTATAAACTTATAAGTCATTTGCAATTATATAAACATAAGTTAATATATGTAATAAGTACCAATTTTGACACCCTGACTATGTACAAAAGTTACAAAAACATCCATATTTGAAATATAAACAAAAACGTCCGGCGGCGATTTGCGGATTTGTGCATCCCGCCTAAAAAAGAATGTACCTTGGCTCATTCGGGCGTCTCGCGCGGTCGCCTGCGAACGGTTCTGGCAGGGCTACGCGGATGGGCGCTGCCTACACAATGCGTGAACGGTGGCTTAACGGGATTCGCGGATTACCTCCTCAATATTTTTGTACGGAACCCGCGTAAAAAGCCCCCGCAGCTCTTCCGCCAAATCCAGTGCCATCGCGATTTTTGTGAGTGACAAAAGGGAAATCTGCCCCGTCGCCTCAAATCGCTTAATTGAGCCATAACTCACCCCACTCATGTCCGCCAGTCTCTGCTGTGAAATAGCGCGGCGTTTCCGGATGTTACGCAGCCGTGATGCCAGTTTCTGATCCAGTTCATCTGCAGTTTCCCAGATAAGTGCTTCCATATTGCTCTCCTGCCTCTCTAAAGATAATGACCTAACATGTCCTGCACACATGTACGAATCTGTTTTATCATTTCCATGCATCTCGTTTTTTTCATTCCGGCTGCAAGCCCAACTGCAAGCAGCTCCTTCTCACCCGGATTTCGTCCATTGCCATCTACGCTGGTCGTATGTTCCCCATAATATGTGTTGCTGTACGTCAGATCATACGCTGGTCCCAGGCGCCATTGCTCTTCCTCCTCCCGATATATATAAGTAAAATTCTTTGAATGATCATCCCGGTTGTGGGCAAACACATTAAAACACATACGGCGGAACATGTTTTCTATATCTTCTGCCTTCCCGTTCGTCAATATTTTCGTTAATTTCATCAATTGATGGTAATCCAGACTTGGCTGTTCAAAATCCAGTTCTAATAACGCCGCTGCCGTCAGCATATGAACCCGCTTTACCATCCCATTTTCTATTTCCCGATCAAATCGTCTGGTTCCAAAATATCCTTTGCATCGCCTTGAGGGAAACAATCTCGATTCACTCATGACAATTCCGCACTGTTTTGCACAGCACGCATAGTCATACTCCATCTTCCCTGCATCTTTTCCATCTATATGTGCCGGAAATTTAATCAGCCAGTCCTCTCCCTGAATCTGCGTCATGATTTTTGGGCGCGCACCTCCGCTTGTACCGCCCAGCCGGTACAGTTCATCCAATTTGTCCGAGTATTCGGTATTTAATATTTTCTGGCAGGCCTCCGCAAGTTCGTCCAGATTATCATTTTTCTCCTCAACCGAAAGTTCCCGCTGCGGACGATAGGTCAACGCCCCCATCCCAGATCTTCCCACAACCGCCAGCCGGTCTAACACTGTCCAATCGTCTGGCTGCTGCTTATGCGCCAGCAAAAGACGCCGCAAAAGCAGGCGCCCCCACGCATCTGGCAGGCTATCCGCAAACACCCCAAACAAACCTTCAAAATAATCCTTATTTGGAATAAACACCTGCTTTTTCAAAGGCAGTGAAAACGGACTGATCGAAAAACCCTCTTCCAGCCATGCATCATCATACTCAAATGCCACCTTGTGATTCGCTGTTAATGCAAGAGTTCCTACCAGTCTGTCTTCATACATAACCTGAAGTTTCTTTCCTGTCTCCATCCGCCCTATCCTTTCTCCTTTATTATCCCATAAACACAAACTTTAGGGAAATTCTATTTTAATTTTTTCCATTTAAATCACGGATAATATATTATCCATTAATGCTATTTTTTATTTGTTTTGTATAATATATTATCCATTTATTTTAATCTATCCACCCCTGATTTTCAAGCCTTCTACCTTCGCTTTTCAAAATTTCCCTCTTTACATCCTCTTCCATTTTTTTATAATAACCCTCGCGCAACAAAATATGGAATCAAGAGGCATAAAAAAAGAATCACCCGAACTAGCACTTTACGAGTGATTCTTTTTATTTAGTTTTAAAAAAACTTTGCATCCCCCTTCCGCCCGGACATCCGGCACCTTACCCGTCCTTCTCCGGCACCTCATCCCGCCAGACAACCGTCTCCACATCCTCAAACAGCTCCTGGTTGCGCTCGACCGTCAGATAGACAAAATCATCCGGCTGGTATTCATCCAGAAGCGCCTCCGTGTATGTGTCAAAGGTCGCAAACACCGTTTTCCGGTATAGCTTCGGCATAAAATATTTAAGGTTCTGGCTAAAGGAATCGCCTACCACCAGAAGTGTTTTATCATTCGGCGAATCCGACTCAAATACTGCAAAGCTGTTGTCCTCGTTCATATCCACCGTCGTAGCCGTCACCTCCGGCAGATAATTCTGAATCACATATTCGGTATCGTCGCTGTACTCTGCTGCCATGTTAAGCATCCGCGCCAGGTCTCCGGACGCCGGTCCTGCCGCCTCAATCGAGACTGCACTGAGCGGTGTAGAGGTTCCAAGCAAAGTCTGTGCAATCTGCTGGCTTCCGATAAAAGAGCCGATCTGGTTCCAGTGCGTATCATATTTGTAATAAAGCTGATACGTGTCCGCCTCTTTCAGAAGCTCCGGCTTCATGTCATACACCGGAAGTCCCTGCGCCGCAAGCTCCGGGAGCGCCGCATCCAGACGCGACTCACTTCCGTATACCCGGACCGAATCCGGCATATATTCCGCATAGACACTTTCCTTGTTGGGCGCCTCAAACATCACAAACCGGATGCCGCGCTCTTTCATTTTCTCGTTTACCGAGGTAATCGCGTCCACCAGCGCTGTTTTCTCATCCGCCGTATAGAGATTTGTCCGCTGATAATCCGCCAGCGCATCCTCGCCGTCCTCCGAAACGGTGTAAAACAGCCAGTTTTCTTTTCCGACCGTCACATCCGAAATCGAGCTTTCATTTAAAAGCTCCAGATCCAGCTTTGTCTTCGCCTTGACAAACAGATTTTTAAACGGAACATGGTCGTTGTAATACGCTTCAAATTCCGTCGGAATATTGTCAAAATTGGCAGCCGACAGTTCCGGAAAGGATGCCAATTCCCTGTTTTCATAATTCTGCTGGTCCAGATGGCTCCTGACCGCCGGATAGACAAGCGTCGGCAGCACCAGGCTCGCCGCAAAGGAACCAATCAGAAGTATTTTTGTCCCTGTCTCTCGATTCATATCTCTCGTTTTCTTCTCCCTGCATGAATCCATCTTTCTGTACTTTCACGCCCTGCCGCCCATGCTTTCATTTTTATGTTCTCATTGCACAGGCAAGCATGCTTTCTACACCGCTTTTAAAAACGGAAATAAATAAATGGATTGTATGTATTGTTGACGAGCAGCAAAATGGAAAACCACAGGATCGCCATGTAGCCGATCCAGCTTGTGACCGTCACCGATCCATCCTGCGCCAGCACGCGCCCTTTCCATTTCATCCAGAACCACTGCACCGGACCGCATGCCAGCAGCGCCGCCGCCAGAAACATCCAGAGTTTCCGGTTCATGTAGCGTTCCATCAAAACGACCGCGCTGTGCGGCACAAACATATACCGGATAAAGGAAAATGCCTGCCCGATCGTGTCCGCGCGGAAGAAAATCCAGCCGATCAGCACGACAAACACCGCATAGATATGCGCCAACGGCCGGAATTTCTCCTGCTTCAACCATTTTCCCAGAAAACAGCGCTCCAGCACGTTGAAAAGGCCATGGTAAATGCCCCAGAAAATGAACGTCCAGCCCGCTCCGTGCCAGATGCCGGTCAGCAGAAAGACCGTCCAAAGGTTGACATACGTCCGCGCCGTGCCCCTCCTGTTTCCGCCGAGCGGAATGTACACGTACTCTTTAAACCAGCTGGAGAGGGAAATATGCCATTTCCGCCAGAAATCCTGGATCGAAGTCGCTGTATACGGCAGCCGGAAGTTTTCAATAAATGTAAAGCCAAACATTTTTCCAAGCCCAATCGCCATGTCCGAATAGCCAGAAAAATCGAAATAAATCTGCAGCATATAGAGAAGCGCCGTCAGCCAGAGCATCGCCTGGCTCACATCCGCCGCCTGATACGCGTAGACCGCGTCCACCACCTCGGCAAAGGTATTTGCCAGGATTACCTTCTTTCCCAGACCGAAAATAAAGCGTTTCACGCCGTAAGAAAAGCCCTCCAGCGTGACGGTCCGGTTTTCGATCTGCTCCTCGATGTCATGGTATTTCACGATCGGTCCCGCTATGAGCTGCGGGAAGAAGGAAATATAAAGCATCATGTTGAGCGGATTTTTCTGCGCCTGATTTTCGCCCCGGTACACATCCACCACGTAGGAAAGCGCCTGGAAGGTATAGAAGGAAATTCCGATCGGCAGCGTCACCTGAATCGCCGGAAGCGCTATATCAAACCCGCGAAGCAGCGGATTCAGCACCTCGGCGAGGAAATTGTAATATTTAAAATAGCCGAGGATCAGAAGATTGAGCGTCACGCAGAGCGCCAAAAGCCATCTCTTTTTCCCGAATTTCTCCACCAGACGCCCGAAACCGTAGTTGAGCAGAACCGAAAAAATCATGAGCACCACATACCGCGGTTCGCCCCAGGCATAGAAAAAGAGGCTGAATACGGTCAGGATGCCGTTTTTGAACGGTTTGGGGCTCACGTAGTAGAGGAGCAGGATGCAGGGGAGAAGAACCCATAGGAAGATGATTGAACTGAAAACCATTTTATGTAAACTCCTATTGATAAGTTGTCGCAGAAGGGAGCTGCCGGAGGCGGCACTGGCAGCTTCTCAGATTATCGTTGTTCGCATCTCGATAATCCAATAGCCGTCAACACCATCTACAGCAGCTCCCTTCCCATCTACAGTACGTCTGAGAAATGGGGACGAAGTTTTTTGAATACCTTCAGTCCTATTATCATCAAAATAAATGTTACCACCCAGAAATAAATCGTCATCGTCGGCCGCTCGAAGAACCAGCTTCCCGTAAGCATGCTGTCGCGGTAGCCTGCGGCGATGTAGTAGAATGGGTTAAGCTTGAATACCCACTCCAGCCAGGATGCGCGGCTGGTGAAGATTGCCTCGTCGTACATGATCGGGGTCAGCCACATGCCGAACTGGAGGCAGATGCCGACGATCTGCGCCATATCTTTAAAGAACACCTGCACGGCGCTGGTAAAATAGGTAAGCGCCAGTCCAAGCATCGACGCCGCAAAGGAATAGTATAACACCTGAATCCAGGTTGCAGACGGCATACGCCCGTCAATCAGGTACAGCCCCGCCATAATGATCAGGAAGCAGGCATGTACCAGGAAACAGGAGATAAGCTTGATAACCGGAAGCATCTCCACCTGGAATACTACCTTTTTAACCAGATAATGGTACTCCTGCAGGCAGTTTGTGCCCGTATTTAAAATCTCGCTGAAATAAAACCACGGGATGATACCCGGCGTCAGCCAGATGACATAGGTCGCCCCCGGAACCGGCGGCGCATTTTTCATGCCATGTTCACCGAAGATGAACGCATAGATCGCGATCGTAACCATCGGCTGAATAAACATCCAGACAATTCCAAAGTACGAGCCGACAAAGCGCTTGCGGAAATCCGCCTTGGCAAGCTCGGTGACCAATTTTCTTTTTCCTATCAGTTCCCGAAACAGGGAAATCAGTTCCCGCATTCTATCCTAACTCCATTCTTAAAATTTGAATGCATCCCGGAAGCCGCCCCATTTCTGGTCTTTCTCCGAAATAATCAACTCCATGCCTTCCTCGATCGGCCACTCAACGCCAATCTCCGGATCGTTCCATGCCATACCGCCCTCATCGCCAGGATGATAAAAATCGGTACATTTGTATGCAAATTCTGCCTCATCGGACAGTACCAGGAAGCCGTGTGCAAATCCTTCCGGAATGTAGAACTGCTTCTTGTTCTCCGCGGAAAGAACCACGCCAAACCATTTTCCGTAGGTCTCAGAACCAGTACGAAGGTCTACCGCCACATCAAATACGGTACCGCGCACTGCACGCACCAGCTTGCCCTGCGGATACTGTTTCTGGTAATGAAGTCCGCGCAGAACGCCCTTGACAGACATAGACTGGTTGTCCTGTACAAATACCATGTCGAGTCCCGCCTCATGGAAATCGTTCTGGTTGTATGTCTCCATAAAATAACCGCGCTCGTCCTTGAAAACGGTCGGTTCGATTACATAAAGTCCCTTGATGTCACATGGTGTTACTTTAATCTTTCCCATTTTTCTATCTCCTTCTTATACAGGTATTTCAATTCATTTTTCAATACGTAACTGGCATCATCCTTTTCGGCTGTGCCATCTTTAACTATATCATTCGTTTTTCTGGCTGACAACCTTTTTTACAGATGTTTGTGCCTCTTTCCCCCGCTCATTTTCATCCAGCGCAATCTTCTGCGCCAGATCCTTGATCTTCGTCTCCAGCTGCGACTGTTTGATCGACATATGGAACATTTTCACAATCAGGAGGAAAATAACCGCCAGATAGATAAAATTGGCAGTCGTGTACGTTCCCGCCAGCTCCGCCAAAAGATCCGGCAGCCCCGGAAAGATACTGAACACAATGAGAATGGACGAGAATCCCAGCCAGAAAATCGAATCCTCGATCTGGAGTTTTGACTGCCGGATCTTCCGCATAATCATAAAGGTTGTCAGGATCGACACGACGATCAGGACAACTCTGAGTGTTGGCGTCATGGCGCTACCTCCTCTTTCTGAAATTCTGGATTAACAGAATCGAAATCAGCATTTTAAGCATATACCGCATCGCATTGACCGGTGTCAGGTAACTGACTCCCAGAATCCGTTCATCCATGATGACCGGCACCTCCGCCACCCGCGCGCCCTGGCGGATCAGGTAGGAAACGGTGTCCGGCTCCGGACCGTAGTTAAGCCCCGATGCAAATTCGCGGATCATGCGCTTGCTGAACATCCGCATTCCCGAGGTCGGATCCTTGATATTGACACCAGTTGTGAAGCGGATCGCCATCTCGATCAGATTACTTCCAAGCATCCGCATCGTAAATGGCTTTTTCTCCCCGACAAACCGGGAACCGATGACGATATCGTAACCTTCTTCCATTTTCTTGATCATGGATTCCAGATACTCCGGACGGTGCGGTCCGTCTCCATCGAGCTGGACCGCATATTGATATCCGTACTTGTCGGCATATTTAAGTCCCGCCTGAAATGCCCCCGCCAGTCCCAGATTGACCGGAAGGTTCAACAGATTATATCCATTTCTCTGGCAGATCGCCGCCGTCTCATCGCGCGATCCGTCATTGACGACCACATAATCATACTGCGGAAAATTGGCAGTCAGATGGTTCACAACCCGCTCTATATTTTCGGCTTCGTTGTACGCCGGTATGACTATCAAAAGTTCGGCTTTTTCCGCCCCAGAAGCTTCTTCTGTGGACAATAACGCCTTATCTTCCATCGCCCGCTTCTCCTTCCCAGTATGCCGGATTCATCGTCAGGCTTCGAATCAGCCCCTCCGGCAGCTTTTTATAATGCTTTCCCAGCCAGTACCCGGCATATTTGCTTCCGCTCGCCATCACAAGCTGTGGCAGAAGAAGCACATGACCATTTTCCACCAGCCATTTCGCTGTTTTCTTCACCAGACAGATTCCCTCGCCCTCCGAATGAAGGTGCCCAAACACCTCGGGGTGATCCGCCTGCGATACGCCAAGGTCGAAATTCCGGTGCAGCTGCTGCATCGCCGTATAATTGTGGGAATGGATGACCTGCGCGTCCGCCGCGTAGGCAATCTGATACCCGGCTTCCACCGCGTGTCCGGCAAAAATCATATCCTCGTTGAAAATGGTTTTCTTCGTAAATCCGCCAAGCTTCAGGTAAATATCCCGCCGGTATGCCGCGCAGACATTGGAACAGAAATACGTCTTGATTCCCAGCTCGTCCTCGTCCTCTTTCCCTTTCAGACGGCTCACCGCCGGATAATTAAAGTCCCTCGTATACCGTTCAATCACACCGCAGTCCGCCGCCGGAAGCTGTCTCGCATATGCTGCCGCCACACGTTCCGAAGCATCCAGCGCCTCCAGAAGCTCTTTCACCAGATTCCGGTCATACGGCACGCAGTCGTGCGTCATGCAGATGCAGACATCCGCATCTGATTTCAAAATTCCCTCATGGCGCGTCCTTCCATGGTCAAATTCCGACTGGCGGATATGGCACACGGTCAGCTTCGTATCTTCCCCCTCAAATAAGGACTCAAACCGCTCAGCATCCCAGTACTTTTCTTCCGTATTCATGATGATCACACGGTCCACCGGCACACTCTGTTCCAACAGCCGCCGCAGAAGTTTTTCCAGCTTATCCCCCGGTTTGAACGTAGGTATAATCACATCGGCTTTTCTCATTTTTCGTACTCCTTATAGGCTTTTCTGTAAAAATGCATCAGAATCTTTACCATCCAGTCCGGCCACATTTTCCGGAACATCGCCATCTCATCCGCCGGGCGCCGGTTGTCCTCGATGCAGGCTTTCGTCGTCGCCGCCGCATGAACGCGGTAGGCAATCAGCGGTTTTTCCGAACAGATAAAACGCCCTTTTTTGCCCGCCAGCTCGTAAAGGTTGTCCCAGTCCAGCGCAAAATCATACTCCGAATGGAACATATCGTCCCCAATCTGTTCTTTATTGTACGTGCAGGACGGACAGCAGATCGAATTGCCAAACCAGACACTGCTCCGCTTGATCCAGGTGCGGTCCGCCAGAAAATGGAAACGCAGCGGCAGGCGCAGTATCTTTTTTACCAGCCAGACCATGTTAAATGGCTCCGGAATGGCTTTCATTTTTCCCTCTTTCTCCGTCATGCGGATCGTGAGATAATCGCTCGCAAACAGCAGCAGATCCGGATATTTCTTCCAGGCTTTTAAAAGCTTTTCGGCATAATCGCTGCGGTATCGGTCGTCCTGATGCGCGATCGTGACAAAACGCCCCTGCGCTTTTCCATAGGCAAACATCCAGTCCTCACGGATATTGCTCGCCCCGTCCCGCACATAGAGCGACACCTGATACCGCGCTGTCAGCTCCCGGACATAGCTGCTCGGCGTCGAGGTACAGCAGATCACCTCCGATTTGACCGTCTGGCTCGTCACCGAACGCAGACATTCTTCCAGATACGGCGAATCCTTGTATGCACAGACCGCAAATGTATGAATGATTTCCTGCTGCATCTCGTTTCCCTTTCTCTCTCGCTCTTTCATGCCACACTTCTGCCTTCTCGTTTTTCAAGAGCGGTACCTGCTTGAATTTATTTTTACCAGACTTATGATCGATTTTAACGTTTCAAACATCTTTTCCTGCTTCTGGCTTGCTTATGCTTACCGGCAGAACTTCATCCAGATATCCAGATAAACCGTTGCCGCCAGAATCAGCGCCGCCGCCCCTAACACCAGCGCATGATAGTTTTTATTCTCCATCCGCACCATCACCCGCTCCGGGTTTAAAACCAGCCAGACAAGCGGCAAAAATGGCAGGTAATAGCGCCCCTGTACGCCGTCGATATAGGTATTACCCGGTCTGGTAAATGCGATGTACATCGAAGTCCAGACCAGCACCGCCGTTCCCACGCAGAGTATAAATATCCACAGCTTCTGTTTTTTTGACAGACGTTTTCCACAGGATGACTGCCCGGCTGTGAGGATAACGGCCGCCGAACCAGCATACAGTGCCCACGGAAATGACATCGTTCCCGTGTGTCCCAGAAGCCCCAGGGAATTTTCGCCCAGCACATAGGACGGAAGCGTCCGGAACAGGTTGCACATCAGCACCCATGCATAGGCAAGCGGCTGTCCCAGAATGTATGCCATCTGCCCTTTCTCGCTGGTGCTGTCGCCTCTCGTATCCCCGATATCGCGCGGCGCGATCAGAACCGGCAGGATGAAGGATAGCATCATCAGACCGCAAATCACGATAAATCCGCCCTTCATCAGGTACATTTCCCGTTTAGAACGGAACTTTTCTGCCGGAATCATCAGTCCCAGCAGAATGAGCGGCGCATATACCGCCTTGACGCGGCAGCCCCAGACAAAGGTAAGCACGATGAGCGCATACGCTTTCCAGTCCATTTTCCGCCCGCCAAGCGCCGCTTCCAGAATGCCCGCAAAAGACAGCCACAAAAACGCCGTGACAGTCGGGTCATAGGAATATGCCCCCGCCAGCATCATCGGCTCAGGCATCAGCGCCAGAAATGCCAGGATTGCCTTGCCGACCGGTGTTTTTTTGATGGCAAAATACAAAACTGCCGCATAGACATAGAGATTTCCCAGCCGCCCCAGCTTATACAGGATTCCAAATGGGATATGAAGCAGCCCACCCGCTTTCAGCACCAGCGCCGAGCCCACATATCCAGTCATCGTCGTTTTGTTGAGATCCGTACTCCAGAGATGTTCACCGTGCCGGTAACCCGCATTCTGATTCAGATACGAAGTGAGCGCCGCCTGCTCGTCCCGATTCTCCGGCTGATTGTACGGCCAGGTATCTACGCCCGTCATAAACTCCTGTAAAAGCGCCGGATCCGCCTGCACCGGCGTCCGGTAATTTGCCATCCAGAACGCCTGCGCGAAATGCACTTCCTCATCCCAGCTCACCTTATTTGCCGGGAGCGACAGTGAAAATACTGTTCCAAACGTCAGGGAGATCAGCAGAAATCCAACCTCGATGCGCTTTGCCACGAAATCCCGGAAGCAGAGAAGTGCGATCAAAACCGCCGCCGCACACCAGAAAAGTCCCAGCCGGTACCAGTTGATACCTGCCCGCGCCACCGTCGCAAACCCGGTCAGTGCAAGCGGCATCCCGCCAAAATTCATGTAGGAAAGCCCTTCTTCGTCTAGATCCTCCCGCGTAATCAGAAGATCCACGTAGTCCAGCTTCCCATTCACCGGAACCGAAGAAAATTTCAGCACCCGGCAGTTGCGGTCCACGACCATCTTTGCGTTGTGCTCCCGCTGCTCGCCGTAGATGTTGCGGTAACCGAGGCGGACGGTAGCATTTAACAGACCATCGTAATCATAATGGTAAAGAAACTGGCTGACATAGCTGCCGTCCAGCGGAATATGGAGATAACCGCTTGCATCCGAAAGCTGCAGCACCTCTGTTTTTTCTGTCTCTACCCGCTCAAATCCGCTCACCTGCACCTCGTCCAGAGCGATCGTCCGCGTCGCCTGCCGCGTCCATCCATTTGCCCGGAGCGCCGGGAAATTGCAGACAAACTCGCCCAGAACACCGATCACAAAGACTGCCACAAGCGCCAGAAGCAGCCGCAGCACATCTTTTTTCTCTATTCGATTGATAAAATGCCTGTTAAACTGCATCTGTACTTCTCCCTTATTTTTCCCGTTTAAATTCGGTAAATTTCTGCTGCCACCACGTTTTCTTACGGCACTTTCGGTTCCAAAAGCGCCTACCCGTGAACCGTGTTTTGTCTTTCAAATCAAGCGCTCTAGCGCACTATCTTCTCCACGCCCCTGTGTTCCAGGATGCGCTCATAATCCTCAATATAATCAACCTCCGCCCAGAAATGCCCGCTGACGTCCTCAACATAGACCGGCTGCTGCCCGGTCATGCTGTAAACGACATTTTCCCACCAGACGCCGTGCTCCTGGCGGTCGATCATCTCCTCCATCCGGCAGATAAATTCCGGCATAAATGCCGCTGAAAACCGTCCGATTCCGATGTACTCGCCCGTCACATCATCCCCAGTCAGCTCTTTTCCATATTTTTTCAAAATTCCATCTTCATAGAAGAACTTATAATCCGCTGTCTCCCGGCGGCTCTCGTCCGCAAACATCACCGGGCTCCTGCCCTGCGCGAGGATCCGGTCAAGCAATTTTTCCTCCAGGTATACGTCACCGTTCATGATCAGCAGATCGTCCCCTGTCAGGAACTCCTTCGCAAACCATGCAGACGCGATGCTGTTTGTCACATCGTAAAACGGGTTGTAGAAAAAGGAAACTCCCTTGTCTGCCAAGACCTCGCGGATCACCTGCGCCTCATAGCCCAGCACGATGCCGATATCCTGGATGCCGCGGGAATGAAGCAGGTCAATCGTGTACTCGATCAGGCACTGCCCGCCGCCGATATCCACCGTACATTTTGGTTTTCCCGACAGATAACGCGAGATCCGGGTTCCCCGTCCCGCTGCCAGAATCAATACTTTCACAGAAGTCCCCTCCTTTGCATATCTTTCCACGCCGCAATCAGGCTGTCATTGTCTTCCGGCGTCAATGCGCCGATATGACCGACACGGAACACCGTGTCGGCAAGCGCGCCGCCGTTCGGGCAGATCCAGATGCCGTATTCATCCTTCAAAATCTCAAAAATCCGATGCGCTGAGACCGCTTTCCCCTCTTTGTCCACGCCCGTCGGGTGAAGCGGCGTCAATGCCGCCGAGAGAGAATTGGAAACGATCTCAAACGGAAGATCTTTAATTTTGCTTCGGAAATCTTCCGCCTGACAGCGGATCCGCGCCTGTTCTGCCGCAAGCCCTTTTTCCTCGATCATTGTCAGCCGTTTATGAAGCTGTAAAAGCACTCCGACCGCTGGTGTAAACGGTGTCTGCCCCCGCTCGCCATTTTTCAGATAGTCGCGCAGATCAAAATACATCGAACGGACCGCCGTCTCCTGCACTCTCGCGATCGCACGCGCCCCCAGCACCAGAATCGAGAGTCCCGGCGGAAGTGCCAGTGCTTTCTGCGAGCCGGTCAGCACCAGATCAACTCCCCATCTTTCCATCCTAAATGGATCGGCAAGAAACGAGCTGACCGCGTCAACCGCCAGAATCAGCTGGTTTCGTCTGCAAAAGTCAGAAATCAGCTCCATATCATAGAGAACGCCCGTGGAAGTCTCATGGACATTGACTAAAAATCCGGTAAATTCTTTTCCCTCATACGGTGCCAGGGCTTCTGCCCGAAGCGCCCGTCCGCTCTCCAGCCAGATCTCCTCGTGAGGAACTTCATGGATCTCACAAATTTTCGCAAACCGCGCGCCAAAACTGCCGCCGTTTACGACCAGCACGCGGTCGCGCTCTGTAAAAAGGTTCATGACTGCCGCTTCCATCGCCGCCGTGCCCGAACCTGTCAGGAAAACCGCCCTCGCATCCTCCGGCGCCCCCGTGAACTGCTTCATCAGGCGCTCATTTTCCTTCATGATTGCAGAAAATTCCGGCGTGCGGAAATACGGTACTTCTTCCGCCCCGATCGCCCGGATTTCCTCGTCCATCTGAACCGGTCCTACCGCAAAATTAATCATACATTTCCTCCAAATCTATCTAATGTACTCTCGAAATCTTTCTGTGCTTGATTTTGTGAGATGATTTTTTGTCAGTTGTGCCCAAATTTCTGAGGCGTACGCGGTGCGTACGTTGATGAAATTCGGGTGCGGCTGGCGGAAAATCAGCCACAAAAGCAAGTGCAGAAAGACTCCGAGAGTACATTCTAAACAAGTTCTATATCCCGCGTACCCGTCTCCGGTACATCACAAGCGACGTCAGTCCAAAGCAGGCAGTCAGTGCCGCCATCAAAAGCAGATACGAAAGCGATCCTCCCAGCAGTCCCGCCGCCCGTACACAGGGCGAAGAAATAAGGAGCGCCGCTGCCGTCACACCGACATAACCCAGAAAAATTCGTTTCTGCTCCTGCATAATGATGAGTGCATAATAAAACAGATTCACATACGCATTAAACGCGCCGCCCAGAATGATAAACGTCAGCGCCAGGCGGCATTCCCGCAGCATATACGCAATCTTCGGATATAATATTGAGAGGACCGGGATTCCGAGAATCCAAGCACCCCCGACTGCCAGCGCCGTAAGCGCCGCGATGATTGCCGCCAGCCGGCCTACCGTCCCGGCAAATTCCGGGAGCGCATTCCGCTCCCACTGATCCGAGAGTTTTGTGATATATGGGCGGATGACGAAGCCTGCCACCAGATTGATGACGCTGGTCGGCATAAAGATCGCACCGAATACCGCCTGATACTTGTCCGCCATATTGCCCTCGATCGCATATTTCGCGGCAGAAAAAATATAAAAATCCAGAATAACCGATAAAAACAGGACTACATTTTCTTTAAACAACAGCCCAACACGCCCGGAGCGGACCTCCCAGTCCACCTGCGGCAGATGACCGATTACCGAAAAATCAAACAGGCACACGCCCGCCAGCTGCGCCAGTACCGCCGCCAGGCAGGAGCCAACCAGGTTGTGGGTCGCATTCAAACTGCCTAAAAAGACACCGACCGATAAAACCGTCCTGAATGCGTTTGATTTGCCCGTCAGATACAGGCGTCCATCACGCTGAAATTCTGCCTCGTAAGCGTCCGCGAAACCGTCGATCACCTTGTACGCGACCATTAAAAACACCGTCGCCGCCTTGACAAAGGCATAGTCCCGGTTGATCACCGTCACATAAAAAAGCCCGGCTACCAGCGCCGCGCCGCAGGTCATCAGGCGCAGCCGCAGATATTCGCCAAACGTAAACCGCCGCCTCGTATCCGTGATCTGGAACGGGCGGATGCCAAAATAGGCCACCATAAACATATGCTGACCAAATGTAGAATACGCAAAGGAGAAGATACCGCCCTCATCCTCGCCGACAATCTGGATGACCGCGATCGTCAGCACCATGGACGCCAGTGCATAGAGAAAGCTCCCTATCATATTCCAGCTCATATTTCGTTTTTCAATCTGCCCGTCTCCACCGATCAGGGCGTTCGCTAAATATTTTACCACTACAGTATCTCTTCCTTTGAAAATTCCAGCCGGCTCGGCGTGTGTGTTTTGCGTTTTTCAACCGGCGGAAGCTGCATGAAATCGCCATACATTTTTGTCAGCATTTCCTCGATATTTCCTGGGAAATTCATGCGTCTGCCCTCAAATTCCAGCTTCCGGAGCGGATAACAGCGCGTCCGATCCACGACATTCCAGTATGGGCTTGTGTCCGGCAGAAATGCCATCCGGCGTGTCCGGTATTTATTGTATTTACGGCAGACCCGCTCACAGCGCATCCGCAGCCACTGAGGCGAGATATGGAGCAGCTTCATCGCCTTGTAGACCATCCCGCAGACCGCCCAGATAAGCTTCGCCTTGATGCCCCGCTGCTGCAGCGTCGGACGCGGAATCGCCCGCAGAATCATCAGCTTACTCCAGAACCATGCCGTCCACGACTGAATCTGGTATAGAACCGGGTTGTCCGCCACATTGTCAAGCACATACAGATCCAGAAAGATGCCGAACGGACAGTCCACATCCTTCATAACCTCCTCAACAAACACCGTCCCCTTCTTCACCAGACGGGTCGTCATCAGCGGATAATTGGGATATCGCTCTGCATTGAGAACCAGATACCGGTCGCTCATCTTCTTTTCCACGATCCGGAGCAGGCGCTCAAAATCCCGCCGCGGCATCGCAATATCGATATCGTCGTCCCAGGGAATAAATCCCTTGTGCCGCAGCGCACCAATTCCCGTTCCGGCTATCCCGAAATATTCCAGATGATAGTCTTCACAGATCCGGATAAAATCATCCAGAATCGACAGAATCTCTCCCTGCAGCTGTTTCAGAACTTCTGGCTCATAAAATTTACTGTCCATATCGATGTCTGTCCCCTCCATCAAGCCCGCAGAACACCCCACGCCTGCCGCAGCTGATCATATTTTCCTTAATAGTATGAGGGTATTCTACTATATTTTAAAGGAAAAGTAAACCGCGGCTACTTTTTACCCTCTTTCTCAGGTTCCCACACCTCTATCTCCCACTTCCATCCAAACAGATGTCCCGGAAGCGAATATGCCGCTCCGATCCCCAGCCCGATTGCGACCGCCATCTTGATTGTATCCATACCATACTGAAGCGCCAGCGCTTCCTGCCCCATAAAAAAGTTGTAGGCGGTATAATAGATCGCCGCTCCGGGCACAAGCGGGAAGATGCCGCAGACCAGAAAGAGGAGCGTCGGCGCTTTCCGCTGTACCGCCAGACAGCGCGACAGCATCGTCAAAACCGCGCTCGCCGCGAAGGTCCCGATGATCGGCGTCTGATAAGCTGCCATGACCGCCAGATACACGCCCCAGCCGACTGCCCCGCAGATACCACAATCCAGCCAATACTTCTTCGGAACTCCAAACAGCGCCGAAAAGGCGGCAGTTCCGACACAGGCCGCCAGAAGCTGCCCCAGAATTTCCCCTGCCATTTCCATCAGAGCATACCTCCCATCGCAAACATCCAGAACCGCAGTGCCACACCAACTCCGATCGCGATACAGCCCGCCGTCAAAAAGGCGTCTACAAAACGGATCAGACCGGATAAATAATCATTTTCCAAAAAATTCCGGATCGAATTAGTCAGCGGCACCCCTGGCGCCAGCGTGAACACAGCTCCGATCATGACATGATCCAGGCTTTCTCCCAGCCCGATCCAGCACAGAAAACAACAGCACAATGCAAGCACGCTGCTCGTCATGATCGTCTGCATCATCCGGGACGAGGAAAAGCGCGGAGCTGCGTATAAAAGGAACAAATACAGCAGCACGCCCGTCACAAATGCCGCCGCCGTATCGCGCAGGCTGCCCTGGAACAGGTAACAAAATCCAGCGCTTCCAATTCCTGCCGCCAGAACCTTTCCCCGATTTTCGATCACTTTCATCTGTTCAATCTGCTCAAGGCGCATCCGCATCTCATAAGGACCACATTTACCCGCCGCAATCTTTCTCGACAAATCGTTCAAGGCATCCACCCGGCATAGAATCGTAGGTGCCAGCGGCACATGGCAGATACGGCTGGAATAAAACCGCCCGTCAATCACCACATTTGAAAAAATCCCATTTGCAATCACATACGCATTGAATGCTTCGAGACGCAGCGCCCGCGCCGCATACTCCATCGCCTGCTCCGCCCGGAATACCTCCCCGCCATTGGAAAGAATCGCATTCCCCAGACGAGTCACCAAACGGAAGCGCTCGATCTGGGAACAATCCTCGATCGAAGCACGTACTATTTCCTTCATTCTGTTTCTCCCCCTGTTTTTATTTTCTGTCCACCCGTTTTCTCTATCCCATTTTCTCCCCCATCTATCCGCTCACTGATTCACTTCTCCAAATCCGCCGCCCATTTTGGTCTTTTCCCAAAAAATCGTTCCATTTCGAATTAAATTTACCCGTCAAAACTACCCCTTTGGTTGACGTTCCAACAAAAATCCTGTATAGTGAATATATTATATTAAAGAATGATGCCGCAAGGGGGATATATCTATGGATCATAATGTTACCATCGGTGCCAAGGTGAAAGCCTTCCGTACCGCAAAAAAATACACACTGAAACAGCTCAGCGAAGAGTCCGGTCTGTCCATCGGCTTTCTTTCCCAGTTGGAACGCGGTCTCTCTTCGATCGCAATCGACTCTCTGGCAAAACTTGCCACGATTCTCGGAGTCAGTCTGTCTTCGTTCTTTGACTCCTCCGCCGATCAGGAGAAATCTCCGGTCAGCCGGAGTTTTGCCATGCACTGTTCCCAGATCAACCCCCAGATCGTACAGTACCTGGTCAATGGAAATGCACAGGGATTCGCCTGTCTTCCGCGTATCTTCCACCTGATGCCGTCCGCCACCACAAGCTCTGAAAACCAGCTTGAGATGAATCAGCACGACGGTGAAGAATTTATCTACGTTCTGGAGGGTATCCTGACCGTATATCTGGACGGCAGCGAATACTGCCTGAATCCGGGCGACAGTATCCAGATCCACTCCCAGACCCCGCATGACTGGGTCAACAACACAAACCGTGTCGTTAAGATTCTGACCGTACACACGCCGAATCCGTTTGTTCATGGGAATGAAGTCGTATTTTAATTACAGTCTGCGCGGTATAGAAACATAATAAAAGCTGTCTCTTTTAGAATTTCAAGATGTTTTTATTTTCTTTTTGGTTTTCCCATCTCAGGAAACAAAAACTCCTGCACTTCTGAAAAAGACAGCTTTTTCATATCTTTTACACCGTATACACCATTTTTCCTGCCAGATACACTTCCAGCACATCATCCAGCGCACGAATATTCTTTGAGACATCTCCCTTTACAACCAGCAGATCCCCCGCCAGGCCCTCTTTCAGGCTACCCGTCTCCTTCTCGATTCCAAGCACGCTCGCCGCATTGTAGGTTGCGGTTCTCACTGCCTCCACCGGCGTGATTCCATAGTCTACCATATAGCCGAGTTCCTGATGAATCGGAAGCGGCGGTGCTTTGTAGAGTACCATGTCGCTGCCTGCCAGCACCGTAACTCCCGTGTCATAGAGCTTTTTGAAATTGTCCCGGTACGCCTCAAACGCCGGTTTGAAAAATGCCTGATCGTGAACGGCTCTGGCGGCGATCGGGTTGTCCATGTCCACACCCGCCTCGATCATCTGCTTTGTCTGCTCATACAAATATGTGTACGCCGTGATCGTCGGCGTCCACGCGATTCCTTTTTCCGCCATCTGGCGCGCCTGCGCCTCTGTTAAAAAGGTTCCGTGCTCGATCGTGTCAAATCCCGCGTCAATACACATCTGAATCGACGGCTGCGTACCCGAATGAACCGCGATCTTCACCCCCTGGCGGTGCGCCTCATCGACCGCTGCATCCAGTTCTTCCTGGGTAAATTCCGGAATATCGCCGCGGTTGCTCGTCAGGATCTTGACCCAGTCAGCTCCCGCGCGCAGCTGTCTTCGGATAGCGGCGCGCACGCCCCACGGGCTGTCCGCCTCCTCGACCCCATCCTGATGTCCGTGTCCTCCGGTCATGCAGATACCTGCGTCCGCATGGATGATCCGCGGGACCGTCACATATCCCTTCTGACCTGCCAGGCGCAGCTGCTTCATCAGATTGGGCGGGCAGGACAGATCGCGCACCGTCGTGATACCGAGCCACAGCGACTGTTTCGCCTGCTCCAGCGCATAGTATGCCACCATATAATCGTCATAATTATCCAGATCCGGCTGGCTGTAGTAGTAGCCGAAATGCACATGCATATCAAACAGTCCCGGCAGGATCGTCGCCTCGCCGTAATCCTTTACCATCTCTTCCGGGTAGCGCCCCGCCGCTTCCGCAGCGTCTCCTATCCAGCCGATTTTTCCCTCTTTATCCAGATACACCGCCTGATCCTGCAAACAGGTTCTGCCATCTCCGGTAATTAAATACTTCGCCCTTAGAATCATTTTCACGGACTTCCTTTCTTTTTTTCATAAGTATGAAATTTTCAGTCGAATATCGTCATTTCATGCAGTTTTTCAGTTTTCTATATCGTAACACCGGGATTTTGTTCTTGTCAATATTGGAATGCGGAGTATCCGCTAAAACCTGTTTTAAAAAAGATGGGAAGGCAGAAAAAGAGCGGCACACATTTCTGCATACCGCCCAAACCAGCGACTGTCCACACACAAGCAGTCACTCTGAATTGATTCATTTTATTTTTTAGTAGAACAATCTGTTTACCGCACTGAAGATACCGCGGATAGATGCTCTCGTAATGTTGGAGCTGATGCCGACACCGTAGGTTGCCCGGCCGCTCTTTACATCCATCAGATGGATGTAGGACGCTGCCTGTGCGCCGGAACCGGAACGAAGTGCATGCTCGTTGTAGTCCAGAACACGGATCTCGATGCCAAGTGCCTCCTCGATCGCTCTCTGTACCGCATCGATCGGTCCGTTACCTACGCCCTCAACGGTGCGCTCGGTGTCATGAGCGGTAAAGGTAAGAGTTGCAACGGTTGCGAATGCGCCGCCCTCGTACTCCTTGTCTGTGATCTGGCATTTTTTGAAGTGCATCGGCTCTTTTCTGTCCAGGTAGTTTGCACGGAACTCGTCCATGATCTGCTCCGGAGCTACCTCGCCCTGCTTCTCTGCAATCTTCTGGATAATGTCAGCAAACTCTTTGTGCATTCCCTTCGGAAGACGGAATCCGTAGAAGGAATCCATGACGAAGGCTACGCCGCCCTTGCCGGACTGGCTGTTGATGCGGACAACCGGCTCGTACTCGCGTCCGATATCACTCGGATCGATCGGCAGGTACGGAACCTCCCAGATGCCATCGGTTCTCTTCTGAAGCGCCTGCATACCCTTGCTGATCGCATCCTGATGGGAACCGGAAAATGCGGTAAATACCAGCTTGCCTGCATACGGATGTCTCGGATCAACGGTCATCTTTGTGCAGCGCTCGCAAACCTCGGTGATCTCCTTTACATTTTCCAGATTCAACTCCGGGTTGATACCCTGCGAGAACATATTGTAAGCGATATTTAATATGTCGATATTACCAGTACGCTCGCCGTTTCCAAGCAGTGTACCCTCGACACGGTCTGCACCTGCCAAGAGAGCCAGCTCGGTCGCTGCAATGCCGGTACCACGGTCATTGTGCGGATGGATACTTAAAATAATGCTGTCACGGTTCTTAAAATGCCTGTTCATCCACTCGATCTGGTCTGCGTATACGTTCGGAGTCGTCATCTCAACCGTTGCCGGAAGGTTGATGATGATCTTATTGTCCGGGGTTGCGCCCCACTCTTCCTGTACAGCGGTGCAGATATCCAGTGCAAAATCAAGCTCGGTTCCGGTAAAGCTCTCCGGAGAGTACTCAAGGATTACTTTTCCGTCGTAATCTTTCATATATTTCTTTACCATGCGGGTACCATCGATCGCGATCTGCTTTACTTCCTCGCGGTCTGCATGGAATACAACCTCACGCTGTAAGGTAGAAGTCGAATTGTAAATATGTACGATCGCCTTCGGAATACCCTGGATGGCATCAAAGGTTCTCTTGATCAGGTGCTCGCGGCACTGGGTCAGAACCTGTACAACTACGTCGTCCGGGATAAGCTTGCGTTCTACTAACTGGCGCAGGAAATCGTACTCGATCTGGGAAGCTGCCGGGAAGCCAATCTCGATCTCTTTAAATCCAAGTTTTACCAGAAGGTTGAACATCTCAATCTTCTCCTCTACGACCATCGGCTCAACCAGTGCCTGGTTGCCGTCGCGCAGGTCAACGCTGCACCAGATCGGCGCTTTCTCAATCTCTTTATTCGGCCACTCACGCTCCGGGTAATCTACCACCGGAACTCTCTTATATTTCTTGTAATTTAACATGTCTTTCTCCTCCATCACGCTATCCCTGATCTCGTTCCAGGTACCTCATCATCAAAAAACGCAGTTCCTATCATCCTAAGCTTTGGAGTCGATAGATCACGCCGTACCTTTTAACAATGAATAAAATTACTGATTCTGGTCTAACCCCATCATAATCATCCCTTTTCTATCATAAAAGAAATTATTTCGATTATAGATTATACCATCGGAAATAAAGGATATCAAGAGAAAAACGGGGCAATTACAGGTGTTCTGGCATTACTGTACACGGGTAGGCACTTTGGAACCGAAAGTGCCGTAAGAAAACGTGGTGGCAGCAGGAATTTGCCGTATTTAAATGCGAAGCCACGGCAAATTCCGTTACTGGGCACGCATACGTGCCCAGTAACTTCTGGCATCTCTTACATAAAATTATCTATTTTTTCTGTCCTCTGGTTTTTTCATCTTCTGTCTCCAGGACCGTATCAGATGCGCCGCCAGCCGGTTTCCAAAATACCCCGCCGCGCACCCCACAATCATGCCGCCCAAAACATCGGTCGGGTAATGCACATATAAATACATTCTTGAAAACGCCATCAGGATCGCCAGAGGCAGCGTGATTTTCCACCATTTTTTCGCCCCGGCAAAGTACAGAGCCGCGACTGCAGCAAACGAAGCCGCCGTATGTCCCGACGGGAAGGAATAGTCCGCCGGGCGGGCAATGAGCAGCTGAACTGTCTGGTTCACATCGCACGGACGGATCCGGCAAACCATAGGCTTTAGTAAGATATTACAGATGATCGCATCCAGACAGAGCGCTGCCGCCAGCGCAGCTCCCCATCTTCTCGTCCGCGGAATCATAAGCAGCAGGCATGTAAACAGAATCCAAATCATTCCTGCATTTCCAAGCCGCGAAATAAACACCATCCAGACATCGCCCACCGGCGTCCGCATCTGCTGAATCCAATCCAGTATTTGTAACTCCATTTTTATTTTGCTCCCTCTGTTTTTTACACAACTTTATGCGCGAGCCATCTCCGGCCCATAAAGCGGAATGTGAATACGATGCCCCGGATCGTCCAGTCTGTAAACATGCCGATCCACACTGCGATCGGTCCGAAGCCGTGGACGCGGCAGAGATAAATGCACAGCGTCACCCGGAACACCCACATACTGATGCAGGAGAGAATCATCGAAAACCTCACATCCCCGGCAGCCCGCATTCCATATGCCGGAATAAATGCGAGCGTCCAGACGATCGGCTTTACCACCGTGATCCATCCGACCATGTAGAGGCACATCTTCGCACTCTCCGGCTCCATGCCGCCCAGAATCGTGACCGGTTTCGTCGCCAGAAATACGAGCGCACAGCTTGCGATGATGACGACCTCCGCCACTGCCGTCAATTTTTTGATATAATAGATCGCCTCATCCTTGCGCCCCGCGCCGAGACACTGTCCGACCACCGTCATCATGCCGATTCCGATACCGATCGCCGCGATGCCGTTTAAGTTTTCCAGAATATTCGTCATCGCCTGGGCTGCGATCGCGATCGTCCCGAGGGTCGAGACGGTTGACTGAATCGCAAGCTTTCCAAACTGGAACATCGCATTTTCGATACCGTTTGGGATTCCCAATGAGAGAATCCGCATAATCCGGCGTCCGTCCGGACGGATATGCAGATAGTCACGCACCGCAATTTCCTGGCTGGGATTGTGCAAAAAGGCGAACACCACCACTGCCGAGATAACGCGGGAACCGAGCGTGGCAATCGCCGCACCGGCAACTCCAAGATGGAAGCCCCAGATAAGCACCGCATTTCCGGCGATATTTAACCCGTTAGAGACGACCGCGATCGTCATCGGAAGCCTTGTATTTCCCTGCGCCCGGTAGATCGAGGAACCGGCATCATAGAGGGCGATAAATGGGAACGAAAGCGCCGTGTAGAAGAAATAGATCTGCGCTGCCTCCATGACATCCGCCTCGACGCTGCCGAAAATCAGCCGCAGCAGCGGTCCGCGTGTCAGAAGGCAGACTGCCATGACCGCCGACGAGATGCACGCCACCACAAAAGATAACTGTCTCGCGGATTCCTCCGCATTTTTCTTATCTTTCTGTCCGATATACTGGGAGCAGACGATTGTGCCGCCTGCCGCCAGCGCATAGAATGCCTGTATCACTAAAATATTGATGGAGTCAACCAAAGAAACCGCCGAGATCGCCGCCGATCCCACGTTGCTGACCATAATGCTGTCCGCGGTACCCATCAGGGAGTTTAAAATCTGCTCTACGATCAGCGGAACCAGAAGAATCCGCAGATCGCGGTTGCTGAAAAGATGATTTGTCTGCTCTTGTCTGCCCATATGCTGTCCTGTAACTTTCTATATTTTATTCTCTGTCCAAATGGTCTGTTTTTCTAACGGTCAGGCATCACATGCACGGACGCCGCCGCATCTGAGACGAAATTACCCCCTTAGCATGATAACGGATACATATAATAATTCCGCACCATTTCCCTACCCTTCGTTCACAAGCGTCAGAATCCAGTACAGCCATGCCCGCACCGAACTCGACCTTCGCACGATCAGATTCTCCCCGCAGACCTGGTATTCCCGCATTTTCTTTGCAACATACTCCTTGTCCGGCACATCTCCGATCTGAAGGGCAGCCTCGAATAGATCGTGGAAAATCGGGTGTTCCAGAATCAGGCGGACGTATTCAAGCTGGCGCGCCCTATACGGCAGTTTCAAAAGCCGTCTTCCGCTCGCCGTGATATGCACTTTCACGCCGTCCTCATCCGTCTGCTTCTCCGCCAGCCCCAGATAGCGGCACGCATTGAAATAATAGTCCGACTGTCGCTCCTTAAATCCAAAAAGCTGCGCGATCTCCCCACTCGTCATTGAATTCTCGTTCAGACGTTCCACCAGTGAAATAACCTTGTAAAAACTGTCCGCCTGGATAAAGGTAACCGCCGGTTCCGGCTTGACCTTTGTCCGTGCCCAGACATCGTATAAATCATCCAGCGTGATCTCAATTTCCTCTAAGCTGTAATTTCGCTCCTGTACCAGCCGCAGCGAATTGTAATAGCGCAGATCCGTAAATTCATATTCCAGCAGACGGAAAATATTATTCGAATACACCATAAATACCGGACGGATCGGCTTGTGTATCTTCTCCGCCCAGAGTCTCGTCGGATAATAGAGCTGCCGGATCAGAAAATTGCTGTGAACGACGTTTTTTCCCTCGATCAGCGTAAATACATTCTCATTTTCAAATCCGCCGTCGATCTCGACCTGCGAATTCTGTACCTGGATAAGCGGCTTTTTTTCAATCAGCTCTGATTTTTGATAGTCGCTGACATAAAACTCAAAATTTCCAGATCCCATCCGCCCCGAAACCGTCTGCACCATGCGATCTTCGCCCAGAAAATCATCCAGAATCCCCGTGATGCTCATAACGTTGATCGCGCTGGCTTCCGAGCGGATGTCATGAAGGTCGATCGACTCAAAGTAATCGGGTATCTTCGCGCTCGTCACCCGTTTGATATCGGACGGAATCTCCGGAAAATCCTGATACAAGTCAAACTCGCCCAGCACATAGCCGCCGCGCGACACCGGAAGAATCGAAATCTTCTTTCCAAACACCCGCGGCAGGGATTCCCGCGTGTCAAATTTCGTCATCAAACGCGGTTCCTTGACTTCGCGGATCTGGTCAGCGGTGATGTAAAACCGCCCATGTTTCTCAATTTCCCGCTCAATCCGGTATTTATCAAATAAAATTCTCCATTTATCATCAATCAAGCTCATAATTGCGTACCAGAACTTCCTGAATCTCTCCGCGCTTCTCCGGTTTCACGTTGATCGCGCGCTTGGCATCCACGTGGTCGATGATGTAATCTTTATATAAATCCTCGATAAATTCGCAGGACGAATTGGAAAGCAGGAACTTGATGCCCTTTGCATTCAACATGTCACACTGCTCTTTTAATGCGATCTGCTCTTCCTCCCCGAAGCCGCCCGCGGTGTAGCCCGTGAACGACGCCGATGAGCTGATCGGCATATAAGGCGGGTCAAAATAGACGAACGCGCCCTTCCGGATGCCCTTTAACGCCTCGCGGTAATCGCCGCATTTGATCGTGATGTTTGCTTTATTTAAATACGCATTCAGCGCATGGATAGTCGCCTCGTTCGTGATATTCGGATTCTTATATCTGCCCCACGGAGAATTGAACTCGCCGGAGCTGTTGACGCGGAACAGGCCGTTGTAGCAGGTCTTGTTCAGGTAAATGATCCGCGCTGCCCGATCGACGTTGGTCCGCGTCTGATACGTCTCCTTGTCGCGATCCCACGCCCGCACCGTATAATAATACTCCTCGCAATTCTGTTCCTTATGGGCGCTCAGCGCCGCAATCAACGCTTCCGGCTCTTCCTTGATCATCCGGTATACATTGATCAGCTCTTCGTTGGAGTCATTGATCACCGCCTTGTTCGGTTGTCTCCCAAAGAGCACCGCACCGCCCCCGATAAACGGCTCATAATAGGTCGAACATTCCGGGATCAGCGGATTGATGCTGTCCAGCAGCTGCCGTTTGCCGCCTACCCATTTGAGGATGGGCATGACGAACGGATTTTTTCTTGACATCGGATAGGGTACCTCCTTCTGTTTGTCTTTCTATTCACCTACAGAACCTGCCGCCGGCAGCTTCTTCCGGATACATTGCAACACAAAAACGGGAAATCAGATGTCCGCTTGTGCTCTGATTACCCGTTTATTATAATCGTACAACTGTTCTAGTTTATTATACTTGACTTTGGGGTGGATGTCCAGCATTAGAAGTAGATGTTATCCACTTTACTATTAATTTGTTACTGTTCACTGCGTTCTCAGTAACACGCTTCGCGATGCACAGAATTTACGCTTTCTGCGTAAATTCCTTATGTATTCTCAATACTATATCATGGACTAGTGTAGTTCTCCCCCAAACCCAAGTTACATTTTTCATGGTTTTTATTACAGTGATACACAATTGAATATCCTTGATTCTCAGTAAACCTAACTCCACATATTCCAGCCTTCATCTCAGCCTTATGTCCATCTAAAAAAGTCACCGAATACCAGTCAGAACCGGGCTCTATACCCGAAAGTTTAACCTTCGGATTCTTCTGCTGGGTAGACATATAATCTGCCTGTATTTCCGCATAATATGCCCTGAGATTCGCCCAGTCTGCCGCCACCTTCGCCTTGTGCATCTGTGCCGTAAAAATCGGAATTGAAATTGATACCAGTATTCCAATAATAACAACCACTATCAATAGCTCAACCAGTGTAAAACCTTCCCGTCTCTTCATCACAAATTTCTCCTTCTGTCAGTTTATGTTTTTATACCCGTTTTTTTCTCTAATGCAAATACATATTTTTAACAAAATCGATATTCATAAATCAAACAAGGCAAAAGTATGTATTTCCTTTCAGTACATCCAAATTTATCGGGATGACTCCACTTTCTCAGCCGGCCAGGATTTTCTCAGTGCCGCATAGGACACCAAAAAGTTGGCAAGCCATCCTGCCGGCACGGCAAGCCAAACAAAATCAATGCCAAAACGTGGTGCACCGATCAATGCCACGGACAGGCGGATCGCAAGGTTTACCATGTTGGCAACGAGGAATGGCCGCATGATTCCGAGTCCGCGAAGGACTCCATCGGTCGCCATTTTAATTCCCATAAAGATAAAGAAGTAACCAAGCCATCTCATATAATCCCCAGACACCTGATAAGCCAGGGCGGTTCCGTCTTTTCCAAGGAACAGTGCGGAAATCTGTGTGTGCAGCGTTTCAATGACAAGGAAAGCAAGCGCCGCAAAACACACATCCAGCACCAATGCTGCGTGGTAGCCTTTTTTGATGCGCTGGGTTTTTTTTGCGCCAAGATTCTGGGAAACAAATGGGGAAACCGCATTGCCGATGGACACAAAAATCAGGGAAAAAACATTCTCCACACGCATCGTTGCCGCGTATCCGGCGAGTGCCTGTGTGCCAAAAGGATTTACCACCGCCTGTACGATCATCATACCGATGGATACGGTAGACTGCTGAAGAACCGACGGAACAGCAATCCGAAGCATCGAGCGCAGCTCCTGTCCCTCAAACCAGGCAAAGATACTCTTATACCGCCGCATCCGGTTAAAAAAAATCAAAAGTGAAAACACAGCCGAAATGCCCTGTGCGATCAAAGTTGCAAGCGCCGCACCGAACACGCCAAGTCCCAGACCGGCTACCATCCAAAGATCCATTACAATATTCAGGATTGATGAAAAGATCAGCAGTCCCAACGGAATTTTTGATTCACCGATGGAAGTGAACATGGTAGAGAGAATATTGTACATGAACAAAAACGGAAAGCCCACAAAATAGACCCGCAGGTACAGCACTGCTTCCTCCAGAATATCGGCAGGAGTCTGTAATCCGCTCATCATCGCATGGGAAAAACAAAAGCCAAAGACACCAAGGATGATGCTCAGCAGCAAAAAGCTAATCAGTGATGTAGACACAATCGTTTTCATTTTTCCATACTCTTTGGCACCGAAATAGCGGCTCACAAGCACACCTGCACCAGCACCGGCCCCCAGTGCCACACAAATGAAAACATTCGTCAGCGCTGCACAGGCGCCAACCGCCGCCAGTGCGGAGGAACCCACAAACTGGCCGACGATAATGGAGTCCGCCATATTGTATACCTGCTGAAAAAAACTGCCGAGAATCATCGGCATTGCAAAAACCGTCAACGCTTTCAGCGGCGCATCGGTAATCAAATACTCATCTTTTGACATGATCCTATTCCTCCACAACTTCCTGCTTTTTACCCAAAAGCACGAACTTAGCAAGTGCGATCCGTAATTCGTGTGCAAAAATTCCGGCAAAACCAAAACAGGGTCCAGAAATAATTGGCATAACATTGTTAATTCGTTTCATAATTTCACTCATTCACTTTCTGCGCCACAGTTGCAGCTATGGTTATCCGGTGCCTCCATTGCCTTTTACTGTGTTCAGCAGCTGCTGGGAATGTATGTGTACCCAGCATAATATTTATATAAACCGCCAGTTTTTCTGTCTATTTATATTATAATCGATCTTCCATTTAAGATACAATCATTATACACAAAAAAGCTCCGCCTATATTTTAGTATAGACGAAGCTTCCTAATTCTAACTCCTAATCCTCCATATTTTCTCTTCTCAATAGCTCAAACAATGTCAGCAGTCCCTCACACAAAACAGGATCCAGAACCGGAATTCCTACTGTCTTTTCGATGGAAGGAGCAATACGGATACTGGACATTCCTGTACAGCTAAGGGCAATCGCATCGGCACCCATCTCTTTCTGCGCAGCCGCTGCTTTCATGGTGGCCTCATATCCTCTGTCTGTCATCAAATCCAGGACATTTTCTACCCCATCTCCCTTTGCATTGTCTACGATCCGATCACCGAATATCCGCTGATATCCTGACGGTACATCTTCAGTAATCCCCAACACAGCCGGATGACTGCCAAAAAACAGACTCAATGCAGCAGTACTGGATCCCGCTCCTATAACCGGAATCGGTACGGCCTGTCTTGCCTCCGGAACTCCCGGGTCACCGGCACAGCTGATAATAATAGCCTGACAGCCTTCCTTCCACAGTTCCACTGCAAGATTCACCACCTTAGGTACACCTACAGCGAATGTTTCATCGTCATGAATTCCCTCCGGTTGATCCGGAATACATCGTGACACCACCTGGAACATAGGGAAATACGATTCTATCAGCTTTCCATGCAGCTGCAGCAATTCCTCGTCCTCTGTGGTCAGCACCCGAATCAGACCAACTTTATATGTTTTCATATTATACGTTCCTTCTCTCTTGGTTTCCTAAAAATACTTTCATGAGCAAAATACTCAGGCAGCAATTGGAATATCTCCGTGACATACTCCCTCCACTTAGCTAACGCTTGAAGTGGGGGCTTCTCGTTCGATTGCCCTATTGGGCAAAGCATAGGCGAGCTATCCCCGTGTGTCCCACGGTTCTGTTATTATGAGCGGAACTGTTTCGTATCTACGCAGTCCCAAACAAAATCTATGTTCTTTGGGGAAAATCAGGAGATTTTTCTTTCTGCATCAAGTTCAACTCCCAATATTCTCAAGCCTTCTCTGCAAATATTGATAGCTGCATTCTCATCACGATTCATCTGATTTCCGCAAGTGCAGCTATACATACGGTCTTCCAGTTTCAGCTCTTTTTTGAGTTTTCCGCAGCAGCTGCAGATTTTTGAACTGGGATACCACTTATCGATACGAACCAGTTTCTTACCGGCACGTTCTAATTTGTAGGAAAGAAAATCAGTAAACATTCCCCATCCATTATCATGAACACTCTTTCCAAACCTTGAATCCTGGCTCATTTCTTTCATGTTCAAAGATTCTATGCACACAAGATCATAAAAATTGGTTATCTTTCTGGATTCCTTGTGCAGATAATCTTTCCGCTGACGTGCAATATGAGCATGGAGTCTGGCTATTTTCTTTTTCTGTTTCATGTAACGGCTACTCCCCTTTTTGCAATGACTCAACCTGCGCTGCTCCCTTGCAAGTTTTTCCTGGGATTTTCGGAAAAAATGAGGATAATCTGCATGAGTTCCAGTGGAATCTACATACAATTCATTCATGGAAAAATCAAGCCCGATTGCGGTTTTTACTGGCCTGATTTTATGTTCCGGTTTTTCTGCCGCATACAGTAATGATACATAATATTTGTCATCTGCTTCCTGGCTGACGGTGGCGCCCTTCAAAGTATAACTATCATCGATACTCCGATGCTGTTTTATGCGGATCCAACCTGCTTTCGGAAGTTTCAGTTTACCATTCTGCAAAGTAATATTTCCATTTACGCAGTTTGTCGTATAACTTCTTACCGGATTCTCTCTTGACTTGAACTTCGGAAAACCAACCGAAGAATCCCGAAAGAAGTTCTTATAGGCTGTCTGCAGATGCAGCTGTGCATTACACAATGCCAGACTGTCTACCTCCTTCAGCCACGGAAACTCTGCCTTATACTTTGCAGGAGTAATCTTTAATACTTTTCCGGTTTTCTCATAATATTCTATCTTCTCTGCCAGCATCCGGTTATACACGAAACGCACACAACCAAATGTCCTTGCAAATAGTTCTTTTTGAGATTTATTCGGGTAAATCCGAAAACGGTACACGATGTTCACTCTTATTTTCTCCCTGTGTTTCTATGTACTGGTGGATAACCTCAATGGGTGCACCACCAGCACTTAACAGGCAAAAACTCTGGCTCCAGAACATTTCTTTCCAAAGCTTCTGCCGAATCTCCGGATACTCTTTTTTAATCAATCGGCTGCTTGCGCTTTTATACGCATTGATAAATTTGCTGAGTTCCGATTTCGGATGGGCCCGGAACATAATATGAACATGATCCCGATCATGATTCCATTCCTCTAATGTAACATGATACTTCGGAGCGATATATTCAAAAATCTCCCGGGCACGCTCAGAAACAGGATTCGTCAGTATCTTTTTTCGATATTTTATAACCAGAATCAAATGATAATAGAGTAGAAACACTGAATGTGCATTACTGTCCAATTTTCTCATAAAATCAGCCTTTCTTTTTACTTTCGACTGATTATATTATAACACAGGAACGCTTGTTTGTCTATGCTTTTCAGAACATTTGTTCTTCTATATTTGTTTTCATTCATGTGCACAGATATGCGCAGTTTTAATATGCCAGATATTGCATGATTTTCCCAAAAGGCAATTCATCTCACCACCTAGAGAGGATGGGAGAATTCTTGCAAAGTGTTGTTAAATCTGGAAAACTCCATTCTCCATAATTCCAAACGATATCCCTTGGTCGAGAGCACAGCCTGACCGGAAAGGTCATACATATTAGAAGTCATACCGCACCACCTGGCAGTTTTTTACGCCAAAGGATGCAAATTCTTCATTGGTCATATCCGTAAAATACGACTGAATCATCCTTGAAATTCCATTGTGTGCCACCAGAATGTATGTCTTATGGTCAGACTCCTGTTTTATTTCATCCAGCAGATTATAGATACGCTGTGCAAGCTGCAGCATGGATTCTCCCCCTTCATATCGGCAGGCAAATGACGCTTTCGCCATCTTAAACTCTTTGCCGTCTCTCGGCGTAGACTCCCATTTTCCAAAGTTCTGCTCTATGAGTCTTGGTTCTTCCCTACAGGGAATCCCGCTCATTTCAGAAATAATTTTTGCTGTATCTGCTGCACGGCTAAGGGGTGAATAGAGAATTTCATCTGCCTTGATTCCGCTTTCTACAATATTTTTCCCGGTTTCAGCCGCCTGCTGCCGTCCATGCTCCGTCAACGGACTGTCTGTTGCTCCGCAGATTTTATTCTCCACATTCCACACAGTCTGTCCGTGTCTTACAAAATAAAAATGTCCCATGATGTCATCCCTTCTCATTAGCTTCGCAAGCTTTTTTATACCCAGGAAATTCCCTGCTGCCTATCATCGTCATACATCATTTTCGTCATTGATAATCCTGGGAAAGCAGCTGTCATAATTGTATTATAACTATACTCAGGTTAAGATACAACTCTATCCTTTACTGGGCACGTATGCGCAAACAGTTCCAGTGCTGTTCTCAAAATCCGTTTCTTTGTGCCTTCTGCCATAATTATTTTCTTCATTAAAGTAACCATTCGATAACTACGCTATGATTACCGAATGGTTACTTATCAAGAACTAATGAATAATTCAAGTCGAACGTCTTCCATTTGACTTGCCTCCCTCGAAAACCCTTCGTTTTTCCTCGAACGGCAGCCCTAGATCAATGCCGGCTGCTTCCGACTCCCCCAACTTATCAGCAGATACTTTCAGAACCACACCATACCATTTATTATTGTCGTTGCGCCTCAGCACAGCTTTCCAGTCATTCCAGGGATATTCCAGCTCTGCGCCGTAATGGTCATCCATCTCATCGTAAATAATATGCTCGATAATTGCCGTGGTCTTTGTTGAATAGACCACAACTTAAAGGGTGCTTGCTTTCTTCATGAACTCCAGATAAAGGCTGAACAGCACGGCGCAGACGGGAACGCTGAACAGCATCCCTAAGATGCCGAATGCTTCGCCGCCAATCGTAACAGCCATCAGCACAAGCAGTCCAGGAAGTCCGACGGACTTGCCGACCACCTTGGGATAAATCAGATTGCCCTCCACCTGCTGCAAAACGATCAGAAAGAGAATGAACCACAGAGCCTTTCCAGGTTCTGCCAGCAGAATCAAAAACGCACCAAAGCCGCCGCCAATCCATGCGCCAAAAATCGGCATCAGCGCAGTGACGGCCACAAACGCGGAGACAGCACCGGCATACGGAATCCCAAGAATCAGCATTCCAAAGAAGCACAGAACACCGATGATAACCGCTTCGGTAAGCTGGCCGCTGACAAAATTTGTGAAGGTCTGATTGGTCAGCGCGGCAATACTAAGAAGCCGCTGCGCCGTCTTTTGCGGAAGGACTGTCTCAATGAGTTTTTTCAAATGTGCCGCGACGACCTCCTTCTTCGCAAGCAAATAAAGTGCAAAAACAAGCCCCAAGAGAACATCTACAAAAACCGACAGGACAGAGGTTGCCGCGCCCCATGTCACGGTGAGAATCCCGCTTTTCTCGTCACTGATCAAGGCGGTGACCTTCTCAATCAACAGGTCAGAGTCTATGACATATTCGGGCAGGACAATGTTATATTTTGCAGCAAACTGGACAACGTCAGCCCACCACCGCCCGATTTCCTCCACATAGATCGGAATGTTTTGGATAAACTCATCGCCGGATTCCCGCAAGCTGGGGAGCATCATAAATACCACAGCAAATAGAATTCCAAGGATAAGCAAGGTGCTTGCTGTCAGGCACACGGGGCGGGTCAGCTTTGCAGGAGCTTTTCGGCACGCCTTGTTCCAGCAGCATTCCATTGGCCGAAGAACTACGTTGATCAAAAAAGCAATCGCGCCGCCGATCAGAAACGGAGTGAACAGTGCAAGCACCTTGCCGAGAAAACACAAAACAGCGTCAAGGTTTACCAGAGCCCATGCGAATACAATAAGCAGCAAAAAAGCACGGATGATATAGCGAATGATCGTCTCGTCCGACCATTTGCCTCCCTGCGGTGCGGGTGTTTCATTTTTGTTAGAGGTTGGATTTTGCAATTTTTTCTCCATGTTTTTCCTTTCTGTCAGTATCGGAATCCCTTTTTTAAATCCGAAAGCACTTTTGCAGGGCTTTATACTCACTCCTTGTGAATCGCACGATAGCTTTATTGTGCGCAGGTCAAAGACACGTCACATTGGCAAGCTTGAAATAATCAATATATTTTTCATTCGTTTTTTCTCCATTTCATTTGATAACATTATGTTGCGACTCAAAAATAGCGGAGTAAAATCAATTTTGTAAACCTGCCAGCGCCAGGAATTTTTTATCTGACTGGATACTCTGTGTCAGAAACTGACCGTCCCGAAACAGTGCATAAGTCGTGACCGGTGCAGGTACATTCTGTGCTGATTCTTTGTCAGTGATGTGGATGGCATTGAACGGGATACCATGTTCCTTTGCCGCCTCCTGCACCTTTGGTACCCAATAATAGGTATATGGGCATTGATCGGTGTAATAAAGAACAAAACCTGCTTCTTCAATCACCGGATGTTTCGCACATTCCTTGAAATACGGCGGTTGTGCCCCCGATTCAATGGAAAGATACATAAGATTGATTCCGCAGTCGGATATGTCTGCCACACGGAAACCCTTATAAGTAAGGAATTTCGGGTCAGCGAGGAATTCCCGCTTTCGGCCCTCCGCGCACAAAATGCAAATACCTTTCTTTCCCTGCACCCTGGCATCACAGATACACGCCTCCAGCAGATCATTTGAGTATCCGTGTCCCTTCATGGAGCCGGATACCCATAGACAGTTAATGTAAAGATAACCATCTGCCGCAATCGGCACCCAGGCGTTTTCAGCCGGAATGTATTCAATAAAGCATTTACCGCGTTCCTCACTGCGATAGAAAACAAGTCCATCATCAAAGCGCTGCCGCAGCCATTCCTTTTTTACAACACTCTGCTTACCGGACATGGCGCAGCAGATATGTTCCTTGTCAATATTGTCTTTGGTGATCCGAATATAGTTCATCCGTTATTCCTCCTGCTTAAAACAGCTGTCCCGGCAGCTTCTGATCTGTAACCAGCCTCAACCTTGGCAATAAAGCGATCAATGTGTGTCGCCAATAAGGAAGAAACCGATTCTTTTTCCTCCGCACCGTCGTAGACACTGTATAGAAGATACATTGGCCCATAGAATTCCAACGCCAGCTGCATAGCCTCCTCATCAGAATCTGCCAATTTGCGGAAGATGGCCGCCATATACTCCAGAGGACCGCCCGCCAGATAGTCGTGGTGAAGCTGTGCAAGCTTGGAATCACGGTATTGCTCCAGCGTCAGCATTTTACGGAAATTGGAGGAAAACGGCTCCTTTGTCCAATGGTCAAACTGGGCAAGGCTGTATGTGCGAATTTTTTGAATTGGTGTATGCAGATATGCTTCCGCAAAGCCGTCTGGTTCCGTTTCCGGCA
>ERZ791921.179-NODE-179-length-59592-cov-32.683508_pt1 | contig 59592 bp, 90 predicted proteins | sample MGYA00510135_ERZ791921 | MGnify/ENA primary metagenome ERZ791921 (study PRJEB30046, sample SAMN00792070) | human gut metagenome | study: EMG produced TPA metagenomics assembly of the A metagenome-wide association study of gut microbiota in type 2...
AATTACTGGCTTTATATTTTATATCTAGGACTTGTACTAAACATCTATTTCCTAGAGGTTAACATTAATTAGTACAAGTCTATTAAAAATGGCGATTAGAAATTCTAACCGCCATTTATTTTACGCTTTTACAATCGCAGCGTCAAATCCTGCTGCTTTCAATTTTTCCTGCAAGGAAATAGCATTTGCTTTGTTGCGATACGCTCCGACCTGTACACGATAAATAGAATCTTTATCACCTACGCTTGTCTCTGATCCAGAAGTTGCAGCATCGTCATCAGATGTGTTATTGGATGGTTCAATGTACTGCTGTCCTGTAATTCCGTAAACAATCGCACTTGCCATGCTCTTATAATCATACAATGCTACATCGTCCTTATCATCCACAAAGCAACATTCAATCAGCATTGCCGGTGCTTTTGTTTTCCGGAGCACATACAGTTTCTTATTCGTTTTTACACCACGATTTTTAAATCCAAGCTTTGCAATCTCCATAGCTACGCTCTGCGCATAGTTTTTTGATTTGCTGTTATCGCTGTAAATATAAACCTCTGTTCCGGTTGTCTTTTCGTTTCCGTTCATATCTTTAGCACCTGCATTAAAGTGGATAGATACATCAAGATCAGCCGCATGAGCATTGCATTTTCCTACGATGTTACAAAGCACATTGTTTGCGCTTGTGCCATTTTCAACCGTACAGTCATACACGGTGTGACCAAGGCTTTTAAGCTGTTTGATAACCTCATTCTTTACATTTCTTGCTTCTGTGGATTCCCGGATAATTCCGATAGCTCCACATGCTACTTTTCCGTCCGGGTTGTGTCCGGCATGTACATTAATAATCATTCTTCTATTCCTCCTTTTTTTCGATATACTGCTTAAATAACTGATGTAATCCTGTGCTTGCCAATCCGCTAAATAAGCCACTTAATAAGATTGATGCTGTAATTGTCCATCCATTAATCCAAATGGCTAAAAAGACACCTAATACCGCACAAATGGTCGGGATATACTTGTTATCCACATCCTTAATCCATTTCTTCACCACATAGCCTACACAAAGGCAAATGCCTACAATTACCGGCACCATAAATTCTGTCAAAAATCCTAAATCTGTCATGTTTAAATCCTCTCTTTCTGCTTCAGATGAAGCTCTTCAATCTCGTTTTTCATCTTTGTAACCATTCCATTGCCGCCCAGTGCATGATAAGCATCGTACATTTCCATAAAATTCTGGTAGGCATAGGATGGAATTTCTTTGAGAGCCATGTATTTATTATGGTACTCAATCAGTTGCACACGAAGCAAAAGCATTGTTCCTCTGCTATTCGCATCTCTGTCTGACTTCTGATTTTTCAAAAGCCACACTATGTATCCCATAAATGCTGTCAGAACGATAGGCAAAGCAATCGTGTACGTTTCTTTTAACATCTCCATTGGATCATATTCCTTTCTTTTGTATATAAAATATTATATATCTATTCGTTCTACCATTTGTCCCATTTTACTTCGCATAACCAGAGTTTAACTGAGTTAAAACTATATCCAGATTATGATAATATTATTATAAATAATGTTAACATTCCAGTGAACACCGTGCATACTGTTAAAACTAAATTATATACTGCCACAGAAGATTGTTATATTCAATTTTCTCATAATAACGGAAATGTAAATGCAGCTAAAACTGACACCATTGTGTTTTATATTAATAATTCAGATTTTTGTATATTTTCATTTTATGGTTGGATGAAACATAATATATCACCATTATATTTTTTGAAAAAGGGAGATACAGTATCTTTCATAAATGATTTAATTTCAATAGCATTATATTCTGTTATTGGTGTCAAATAAAATTAGCAAGGTAGCTAAACAAGCGTGTATTCAATTACAACAATCATCTTATTAACAGATATGTTGTTAATAACCAATTCAACGCCTTTATAACTCAAAAGAACTTCTACTCTGGCAGAAGATTGATGCGATAATGAATACCAGTTTCCTAATGAATTTCTAAATGTTCCATATATGTTGAGTACATAGTCAACATCACCAGCTTTTATACTTGTGTCAATTATAACGCTCTGCAAATTATCTGCTTTTACAAGATTATAAGTGCGCCTATGAAGATCTTTACCATTTAAAGTTCCCACAACGACATCTTGTGAAGTTATATAAGTTAAACTCTGGTTTACCTCCGTAAAGCCTGCTTCGATTCTATCCTCCAGATCATTCATATTGGCAGCATTAAAAGCATCACCTTCCTGTGAGATTGTTCCCTCATCCCTTGCAACTGTCACAAGCTCTGTGCTTCCATCTTCATTCGTAAGCAGTCGTCGGTTGATGTACTCTGCAATTCGATTTTTCCATGTTTTCTTTGTAAATCCCATAACATATCCTCTCTTCCTATAATAATAGTCCGGTATCATCTCCGGCATATATCTCTGATCCACAGTAATAATTGAAGTTGTTAAGTAAAATGCCATACACATCATCCAATATTTTTTCAATATCATTTATCTTTTGGTATGTATTAACTGGCATACTCGGTGTCTGCGGCGTGTCTCCATGAATCATGTACGCATTTCTGATAACCTCTGTGTTATTTATGACTGATATTAAAAATGTCTCATTTGGATGTTCTGGAACGTCTGCAACCGTAAGATTAAGTTCCAGAACATCTGATAATAACTTTGTGTTATTCTGGATTCTCTGCATATCTGATCGATTCAGTGCGCCTTTCATCCCGGCAAGCCATTCTGTTTTTTCGTCTACATTGAAATTATCCCATCCTTTCTGCAACAACTTCAATATTCGATCCACATCACTCTGTGACCGGTCCGTTACCGGCTGCATCCATATCAGCATAAGCAACCACCTCACTTTTCAGACGTTCGTTTTCTGCTTTCAGTGCTTCATTTTCCTCTGTAAGCTTCATATTCTCTTTTCTAAGTTCCTCGTAATAAGGATTGATTGGATTATAATTCATCAGATCAGCACATCTCCTCCCGTATATAATTCAACTCCAGCAAAGTAATTTTCCGTAACAACTACTGAATATCCCCTGCACGTTGCCGTTGCGATAAATCCACCGGACAAATCAAGCGTCTGGCTCTCAATCAATGTAGTAGATGTCTTGCCACCGATGGAATTTATATTCGCCCAATTTCCTACCTGCTCTAAATCAACCAGATACTTCATCCCCACCTTTTTTCTCAATGCATGATAATCTAAAAGATAAGCAGCGATGTCGGGTAATATATCAGCATTATAAATGGTACATCCACTGTATTTCTTTATATTTTCTGTTTCCCCAGCTTCGATTTTATCTACACTCTTTTCGTAGGAAAAAGTCGTGTTTGCATATTTAATACCTGTAATCTGGCACTGTCCGGCAGCCGTCATATTAATGATGAGATAATTTGTTTTTACTTCTTTCAGCGTTCCGGCACTTGCCGTGATGGACGATGGAAGATATGGGCTAGAAAAAGTGATCTTTGTATCTCCGGCCGGCAATGTTTTCTTATAAATATCAGATGTTTTTTCTTCCAATGCATAGTTTTTCATCTCAATATTCACACCAGAGATATATTTTTCAAGAGATACTTTCGTATTTCCATTAAATTTGCGATCCGTCCCGACAGTGGATTTCACATATCTGTCTGGTTTATAAACCTTGATGGTATCGCTCCGGCTGTCATCTGCAACCGCACCACACGCAAAGCATACCTGTTGCAATGCCTTACGGCACGTCTGGATGGATAAATAGCCACTTAAAAGTGTGTTGCCTACTTCTTCATCAATCGTATATTTTTTAATACCGGCAGTGGCAAATATCGCATTCAGTATCACTTCTGCGCGGACATTGTTATATATCTGTCCTTCATAAAATGTATACTTATCTAATAAACCAACTTCATCAACCAGCTTAAATTTTGCAATATTCTTTGAAAAAGAAAAGTCGTTGATGAAGAATGCTCCCATAGGAATCATGTTTCCGTTCTTAAACTCTGACAATGTGACTTCCTGCGTTTTCTGAACACTCTTCCATGCTCCATTTTCGTTTTCTGCGTCAAAATCATTATTCATATCAACAATTGAAATATCCGCTTCGTTGATAGATAAGGTCGCAGAGGTCACATCAATATCCTCTTGTACCTTGGCTGTCTGGATCATATCCTTATCCCAGACGATATATTTTCCATATAAAATATACTGAAGTTTAATATATCTCTGTGGAAAAATTGTCTTTACAAATTCAATTTCAACTTTGCCATAATTCTGTATCTGCTGATTGCAGACATAAATCAGACTATCCGGGTAAAACGTCTCTGTGACTAATTTTGTACCGGCAGACGTATACCATGTGATTTTTAATTCTGCCGGAAATTCATCTTCAAAATAAAGAGTGATCGCTGCGGACGTGTGCTGCTCTTGGAACGTGACTGTGATCTTGGGGTTCGTTTCAAAAGTACAATCTGCTTTCGATAATGTATCATTCCAAAATGCAATGTCCGCCGGATTATCTGAAAGAATGTCTTTACTTCCGTCAAGCACAAACTGATTCAATTCAAACGTTCCGTAGTCATTCTGATCTGTCTGATTTTGAAATAATCCAATTGAGCCAATACTTTGATTATCATCCGTTGTGACCGTGGCATCTGATAAGGCGGTAACATCTATAAATTTCATTTCTGCTCTGCAATATGTTCTGCTCATAAATGCCCCCTTTACGGTGTTTTAAATGGTTTCTTACTTGTCATTTTCCAAGATAAACCTTTATACTGCGCTCCATTGTCAAAAACCTTTTCCGCTTCATCTTTAATGGATGAAAAATATCCGTAAAAATCAAACTGTTTACTTGCATCCGGCAGAGATACATGGTGAAATCTATTCTCACAGTCCGTAATATGATCTATCAGATTATCATACATTTCTACATCATAGATTGTCCCGATGGAAATTGTATAATTCTTATAAAGTCCAATGCTCTCGATTTTAATGTCGCCATCCTCTGTCCTCTCTGCATACTTTTCCAGAAAGTCCAGTGTCCTCTGGATAGACACCAGAGGGATATTATATGTGATTCCATCAATGATAAGTCCTTGTGTATACTTATGTACCATCTTATCCCTCCGCTATCCCAAGTCTTATTTCTTCATCCTGTAAATACGGCAGATTAATTCTTGCGAACTCTTTACCATCCACCGTCAGTACTACTGTCTTAGCAACGCTATAATCCGGCATCTTGCTTGCAAGCTTCGATGCAAGGTCGTCCATCCAGCCAGTGTTATTTTCAAGCGGCAGGACAGCTTCTCTTCCGGCTTCTCCGATTTCTGCAAGTGTCCTTCCGGTTGTTACGCCACCGTTGGCAAGACGAGGCAGATTTACAGTAGGAATTGTCGGAATACTTGGATGCCATGATCCGCCACCCAAAAAATCAGGTAAATCAAATCCAATGCTGTTAAAGCCAGAAATTAATGAATTGATACCATTAATAACACGGTTTACCATATTTTCAAACATCTGGATAACACTGTTCACAAAATCTTTTACCGATTTTTCTGTCTGGCGTAATGCTTTGTCTGTGTCTTTCGTAAGTAATGCATGAATTGCGGCGAATACAAGTTTTACCCCTGCCAGCAAAAAATTGATCAGATCTAAAATAAAATCGACGCTGTCTTTTATATTCTGGCTCAGGGTTTTAATAATCGGCAGAATTACCGGAAGCACATTTTCAATAATCCATGCAATAATCGGCTGTAAAATATTTGTCCATAAATCGTTCAGTATGTCTATCACGATTCCCATTATTTCGAAAATATTATCAAACACAGGCTTTAAATGATTTTCATAGGTATCCTCAAACATTAACGCCAGATTCTGTAAAATAGGCTGCACATAAGTGTTCCAAAATTCAAGAAATTTTTCTATTAATTCTGACATTCCATTTTTTACATTTTCGATAAACGGATGAATATGTTCATCGTACAATTCTGTGATTTTATCGGTCACATGCTGTACACCGTCTGATATAGTCGTTGTCAAATCCGCAATCACACCAAGAACCCCATCCAACGCATCTTTTAAAGCATCCTGATTCTCTACAAAAGGTGTCACGATGCAATCGATAATATCTTTTCCAAATTTTGCTGCATTCTCCGTAACCATCATGAACGCATCCGAAAAAATCTGAATCAGGTTTGCTGTGATCTGCTGTCCATTTTCATCCCCAAATACAGAAAATACATTTGCGAATGCATCTGCCCCCTGTGATGCCAACACTGAAATATCAGATGCTATATCAAACATGTCGATAATATAATTTTTTATATTTTCAGAATTACTTTCAAGATAAATAGATATCCCACCAAGAAGATTTTCTGCTATGGTAGCACCTATGCTCACTACAGATGCCGAAATGCTTCCAAGTGACCTTGAAAAAGTCATAGCAAAATTATCAACAGATGCAGAAACTTCACTATCTGAAAAAATATTTAAAAATGAATTCTTTATGCTTTCTATACTGGATTTAATATTATCAAATTGTAAAGAAACATCTAAATTGCTCCAGGTTTCATCCCATCCATTTTTTATAGAAACTTTTAATTTTTTTAAATAATCTATAAATGGCTGGATTTTATCTGATAATTCTTTTCCAGTAGGGACTTCTTCATATAAATCAGATCCGCCACTACCAGATCCACCACTACCGCTTCCAGAATCATTTTTCTGTAATACATTCAAATCATCAAAAGCCGCCAATGCTCCAGCTGCTTTTTTGGCAGAACCGGCTGTTTTATCAAGAGATGCCGCATAGTCAACCTGCTGCTTCTTTGCCTTTGTCCAAGTGCTTTTTCCGCTTATAGCCGCAATAAATCTATTCATGGCATTAATGGCATTTGTAAGCCATGTACATAAGGTTACTATTGCTGGTGTCAATGCAGATATGATAGGTGCTGTCAATGCTCCAATAGAATTTTTCAATGTAGCCGTAGCACTTGCCATTTCAGACATTTTTCCATTAAATTCAGAAGAATACTTCGCCATGTTCTGTATACCTTCTGTAAATGCCTTGGATATGGTCTGAGATACTTTCATAACCGCACCGAATATTGCAAAACTAACTACTGTCTGCTTTATATGTTTCGCCATGTCAGATATTAAGCCAGATGATTTTTTTGCTGATTTTCCTACTTTTTCAATGTCTTTCGCACCAGCACCAATAGATTTCTCATTAGCAGCTGTTTCTCTCATCTTCTGATTAAGGACTTCCTGTTTGCTCTGTACATCAAGAAGCTTTTCAGATACTTTGCTATATTCCTCTGTAGTTGTAGGATCTATAAAAGCAGTTCCGGAAGATTCCATTGCTGCAAGCTCGCCTTTTGCATATTTTATTGAGTTTGTTAATTCCTCAACTTCGTATTGCATTTTTTTAAAGGTTGTGCTTTTACTGTTTCCACCTGTTTCTAAGAATTTATCCATTCTGGCAAGAAGTTTATCAAGAGAAGCAGTATCTTTTTCTATCTGCATCTGCACAGCCTTATATTCCTCTGTCGGAATCTTCTGACTTGCCAGATCTTTCAGTGTCTTGGAAAACTTATCAGCTTCTCTTGCAAGCTTCTGAAACTGTGATTCCATCTGCATGAGCTTACTTGATGCTTCTCCATTTTCAATCAACGTTTTTATTCTGATTTCGCCATCATATTCAGCCATGCTAAAACCCTCATTTCTTAAACTGTTTCAATGCTTCCTGTTCTATCTCTTTCTGCTTTCTTATTTCTTCCATCATGCGATCGTAATCGTCTATCTTTTCTTTTTCTTCGCTGGTATACTCTTTTTCTGGCTGTTCCAGAGCGTATTCATTTTGTGCGTTTCTGATTGCATCTTTTTCCTTGGAACTCATGTTCTTTTCAATTTTCTTCTGTCGAATCTCAATTACTTCCATGAGAGAAGATAATCTTCTTGGCATATTCCAGATCAAGCCATTAAATTTCCACCAGTGCATATCTGCTACGGACAAATCAATTCCGTATATCTGCAAGAAATCTGCGTATATTCTCCATTGATCTACATCATAGTCAATAAAACGCTTTGTATTTTTACTACTGCCGGTATTGTCGTGATACCATCCGTTTAAATACCAGGAAATACATTCATTTAACTCATGGTGCTGTGGATGGTCTCTAAGTTCTCCGTATTCATCAGAGAACATAAGATAAAGAATAGAAGTTGTTTTCTCGTACTCATTCATTTCTTTGTCATATTGCAAAATATAAATCTGCATACCTATGCGGAAATCGGTATTTACTTTGTATCCGTTCCATTCAGTAGGCAAATTGTCCAGCATGACATTGTTCATTATTTTGCCCCACGTCTTTTGATATTGTATCTGTTCTGCACCTGTTCAAAACGTTTATTGAAAAGCTTATTCATAACAGGGATAACCTGCTCTACAAACTCCACAATTGCAAGTTCATCCGGGACAATATCTCCGTAAATCTGTTTCATGGCATCTTCGCCAAACAACCCATCTATACTTTCCGTAATCTGCTTAAGATATTTGACACGAATGCTGTTCAGTTCTAATGCTGCATCCACATTCATATCATCCACATTCATATCGTCTTTGTGGTTATTTCTCCATTCGGCGGCTTCTTTTTCACAGTTTTGAGATATATTATTTAATTTATCAATTACACCTGCAAACTTCTTAGCTGTGTCTGCATTCGCTGTATCTACTGTTATAACTGTAATAAGATCTCCGTCTTCGTCTTTTATTGCAATTTTTTTTATGCCACTGCTTAATTTAATTTCTTCCATTTTTAACATCCTTTCCTAATGTGGGACACCAAGGAAAGGTAGGCATCCCACATATGCTAATTTTTAATTAACACCTATGCAATTGGGTAATCTTCATCCAAAGCCAAAGCACTTACTTTAGGTGCCCATGTGAACGATCCATCACCAGCAATAGTGATTGTTCCAAGTTCTACATCTCCATTTCCATTAATCTGGACTGTAGACTTTAAAATATCACCACCTGCTCCACCAGTGCTTGATGCACATACAGTTACTGGGACACGGATACAATCTCCGGATCCGCTTGTAATATCAGCTTTAAAGAAGCGATAATAATATGTCTCGCACTGATCTCCTGTTGGAAGTTTTTTAAAAACATCATTAAACACTGTCTGCATTTCATCTGACAAATGTTCTCTTTCTGGAGACATTGAAAATGCATACCCTTTTACAGAGTTGCTTGCATTTTTCATGTTTACGTACTGTGTGCTTTCTGTGTTAGGTCCCCAGTCTTCAGAAAGCTCTGTGAAACCATCACCCATTTCAGCAAGCTTTTCACTTTTTCCACCCATAAGGCTTCCAATATCCAAAAGTGAGACCATGTTAGTTCTGTCTTTTGCCATGAGTATTCCTCCTATTTTTTATAAAAATATTTAAGCTGCATATTAATTGCTAATTCTGTTGTTTTCCCATCTGCTGTACCGCAAAATACATCCGATGTGCGGTTGATTTGTTCTACAACAAAATTTTTATCTTTTAATGTAAATTCTCCACTTTCAAGGAACTTTGCAATATTTTCAAGCAGATTGCTTGCTGCAATATTATCCTTGTTTGTTGTTGGATTGCTTTTGTATACGATCTGGAACGTCATTTGTCCGACATAAGAACCGCTGACATATTTTTTCAAATAAACAGGATCCTGCGCCGGAAAAACTCCAATAGACTGAGTATCTTTTATGCTGTTCCATAAGATTGTTGAATTTGATGGTTTGAAACCGGGCGGAAAATTTGGATAACTATTTATCATATCAAGGATAGCTCTTTGAGCAGTTTCTGCATCTGATACAAGCATTATTTTTGGCTTTTCATCCAAATCATTTACCTCCAATCTCAAACCTTGGTATAAGGCTGTAAACACCGATAGTATTAACTTTGTAGCAATTCCCTTTTTCATTTACCATGTACTGGAAGAATTTACCCGGATAATCGTCTGAATTAATTAATCCAACAGGCAGTTCCCTATCAATAAGAAGTTCATCTTTCTTTGCAATCACTACGAAGTCAAAATCATTACTTCTTAAAGTAAAATGTTTTATCTTTTCTTCTTCGCTCATGTTCTCCCAGTCTGGTGGATTAGCATAATTCAATGTGCCGTCATTCGGGATTTTTACAAGAAAACTATCTGCATCTTTCATTCCAGATTTACTTATGTTCTCTGCCTGTGTAAGCTCGATTCTTACATTTTCAAATAGAGTACCGAAATAATATTCAGTTTCTAAAGTGTCGTTGTAATGCCTGTTATATAAAACCACGGCATCTTTATATCCGATTCCCATAAGCTAAACTCCCATGTACAAAAGGTTTTCATGCCTTGAATCAACCATTCCGGTTAGGTAATTTGATGCAATATCGTAGCACTTTTTATTAAGTGCCATTTCTGATTTTGCAATCTCTACCAATGTCGAAGAAGATGCTCCGGCATCATAAGATACTGATTCACTTCCAGAAGTCATGCTCTTAATCATTTTCCCTTTTACAGTTCCGTCCGTATTTGCAATAACACCAAAGTTATTGACTGCCGCGGAGTACTCAGATACATTCTTTAGCAATTCAGCTATTTCGCAGGTGCAATCTTTGATATTATCCCACCATGCATCTTCTGATTCTGGCTGAGGATAAAACACAATCCTGTTTGATGTGATTGCATTGATTCTTCTTTCTGCTTTTCTTTCATATGGAGCAAAGTCTTCTTCGCTTTCGAACAAACTTCCACCATATTTAGTTTGGTAATATTCAAAATCTACATATGACATTGCTCCACACTCCTTATTGCTGTGATAAGATTTCGCTGATAATATCAGCTTTCTTTGTTGCGGTCAGTGAATACCCTTTCCTCTCTGCCAGTGCCTTGATTTCTGCAACTGTAAGAGAGTTTAAGTATTCTTCCGTAAGTTCCCCACTAGCATTTACCGCCTGTGTAGTGGGATCTATTCCCCCGGTGTGATTGAAACGTTAGCTACTGCATCAATGTACTCTGCGAAAAGTACAAATCCTAACAGTGCATAAGTTACGCTGGTTGCGCGATCGTAATCGCCTTTTACCTTAAATCCGATAAGATTTGTTTCTCCGCTGACAGTGTAAGAAAGACCGGCTTTCTCAAAATCTCCGTCAGATGGATCTACATAATAAGCAACGATGTTGTTTACAGCTGTTGCCAGAACTTTTCCTGCTGGGATTTCGTTGTCAGAGCCAAGGAACATAATGTCTGCTCCGAGGAATCCCTTGACATAGGTAAGTCCGAAGGCTGTCTGCAAAGTAATGTTTGAATCTCCAAGATAATTATAGAAATCCATGATATTTGCAAACACTGCAACTCCTGTAGCAGTTCTGTGCATTGACTTGAACTTATTCTTGACAGATCCAATAGCTTTAGCTACCGCCATCTGGAATGTTTTTGCAGTGTTTGTAAGTGTACCAGTTTTCAGATAGTTGTAGAATTTCGTTGTAATTCCATCCTGAAGGTCTGTCTGGAACTCTTCATCTGTTATTTCACAAGCTACTTCATATCCATGATCCTTAATAGCTTCGATAGAAACTTCTTTTGCATATTTTTCAAGAGTAATCTCTGAATAAGGTTTCTCTTTTACCTCGTAATGTGTTCTTGGAATCACATCACCTTCTGCTACAGTTCCGCTCGCTAACGTTCCTTCTGCATATTTGCTTTTAAGAACAACTCCCGGCAGTTTTCTAATTGCTCTTGAAATTCCAAGAATTTCTCTTAAAGCTTCCCAGTTTCTTTCAAAAGATGTAACAAAATCAATTTCCCTTGCAGTTACATCAATGTCTCCTGTTGAAATCAGTCCTGCGTTCGCTGCAAAAAACTGCAAATTTGTGTTCATCGTTAATCTGTTTTTGTTCATATAAAACTCCTTTACTGTTGGAATAAAGAAATGTTTTCGGCAATTGCTTTCTGACGTTCTGATCTATCTTTGATAGATAAAATGCTCTCTCTTGTTGCATGCTTATCACCACCGGGATCATTTTCATTCGGTTTTGTAAAATGCGCCGGCGGATTCTGCTTATTTACAAATGCATTTGCATCTGTCTTTTTAGCTTCCTCAATAAGATCACTGAACCCTATCAGCTTTCCATTTCTCACGCTTACGCCTTTGGAAATGTCTTCCATAATGGCTTTCTTTGCAGATTCAGAAGTAAACTCGATTTCCGCAAATGCTTCTTTCAAAAGTTCATTCTTCTCATGCTCTGCGATTTTGGCTTCGTAATCTTTTTTGGAATCCTCTGCCTGTCTTTTCCAGTCATCACGCTCTCTTAAAATGTCTTCCGGACTTTTTCCATCCAACCCTTCAAGCATTCTCTCTGCTGCTTCTGCCCTGGTTTTCCACTGTTCGGATTCTGATGAAGCTTTTTTAACTTTGTCTTCCATTTCTTCTTTGGAATACAGCTCTTCACCCATACTCTTTTTAAGAGACTCTTTCTGTTCGTCTGAAACTTCAATTCCGAGTTTCTTTAATTCGTTTGCTACGTTTACCATGTTTCTACCTCTTTCTTTCCAAGTTGTTACTCCGGTCAGTCCGGCACGATTGAGTTGCTATTTACTCCATAGCTGGCAATTGGGAATGAAGGAATCGAACCCTCGACAACCCGGATATAAGCCGTGTCTTCTTCCACTGAATTAATTCCCAAAAATAAAAAAGCACGCCCAAAATAGGACGTGCCATGCATCATCCTATAACTATTCTAGGTTAGCGAACAGAATCCATTTTTCTGTCCGGTACTTTTAATATTCTTTTCAATATATATTTTAACCTATTTTAAACAACTTTTTGTACCATTTTAAAAAGGGCAGATTGCTCCACCCCTCTTTGCTATTTCCCACCGAAATACCTTCTAAGTACTTCTTTTTCTTCTTCCACAATGCAATCCTTTCTTAATCTGTTGCACTGGTCGTATATATACTTTCCGTACTCTTCTAATTTGGCTATCATTGCATTTTTGTTTTCCAATGTAGGATTTTTAATGTATTCTTTTTTAAGCCCTATATATTCCTCATACTGCTTTATAACATCCATTTTCAATTACCCCATTCAAAATATCATCTGCTATGCCAACGACTTCTTTTCCATAAAGAGACAGAAAATCAGCTACGATTTCTTCTACATCTATTGGAATTTGGCAGTCATATGAAAATGAAGCGCAGTGTACCAACTCATGAGATAGAACTCGCTCTAAAAGACTTCCGCTTAATGCATTTGACAAATAAACCGTTCGTTTGCTCCAATCTGTAACACCAAGTGTAATTGTTCCATCTGAACGCATCAAGCATTCACTATTAGGATTTACATATAAAATATTCCATTCAACATCATTGATTTTAAACACTGCGCTCACCTCTTAGATTTTCTGTAACATCATCTGTAATTCATTTCTCCACATCTGCTTTTCTTCCGGGGCTGCATCTGATGTCATTTCAGTAATATCCATCTGCATATCTCGCAAGTAATCTTTTCTTGCTTTTGCACGCTCTTTTTTATCTTCCTCTGAATTTCCATGATGGTTTTCTCTGGTCTCCATATAAGTACGTCTGGAAATACCGGCTTTTCCCTCTCTGGAATCCCTCGGATATGATCTATCTCCCATCATTCCGGTATCTGTATACATCCTTTTCAGGTCTTTCTTATCCATGTCTCTCATGTGCTCTGCATCTTCGTAATCATCCGGGTACATGTGATAATATGGGGGTTCATCATATCCTCTTCGTTTTCCTCTGCCTTTCGGTGCAAATCTTCCATCAGCATAACGATACCGGTCGTAATATCTTTTATCATCCCCATACTCTAAAAGCTTCTCCATGATATCTGCTTCGTCCGCTTCGTTCATTGCCTTAGTAATTGCGGCATAATACTCTGCTTCTGACAGATCCTTTATCATGTCGATCACTTCTCCCATTTCTTCTGTATTGACATTCTCAATCCCTTTTTCAATCTCACATAAGGATTTTTCAGCAAGGCATTCAAGCATTTTATGAATTCTTTCAATATGCATATACTAGGCCTCCCTTACTACAATCAAATTACTATTCTGCACCTCGATAGTCTGTCCAGATGTATTCTGAACCGCTATTGTGCTGCAGCATCCACAAGGAACATCCACATAAGCCTGTGCTGATACATTGAATAGGTTTTCTACTGCCGCAGGTGTCACGATCATTCTTGTAGACTGTAAAGGCTCTCCGTCAATTGCGATTGCAAGAGAAATAGCTTCCACCGTTCCACCGGTTGGGATCTGGATATTTCCGCTATAAGATACAAGAAATCTTGCTTTGCACTGGTTTGTGATTCCTCTTAATTTAACGACTCCGCTTCCCTGTCTGTGAACGATACATTTTGTTCCGCAAACCGGTGTCTCAGTAAATGCGACATCTTCTCCTTGCAGGACAGTCTGTAAAGCATTGGCTGTAAATTCTGACATAATATTTTCCTCTCTTTCAAAAATATAAGGGCAAACATTGAAGTCTGCCCTTTGTGTTTAAGTAATACTGCTATGCAGACATAATCTTGTCGATTAAGATACTTTAATTATTCAGTTGTCTAACATCCGCATCCAGTATTGCAACCACATCCATACGGAATGTATGTGTTCGGGTTTGGCACCTGGTATGCTGGGATTGGCGATGGATTAACAGCACTGATAATATGATTTGTCTGTGCTGTCATAGCGGTAGTCAGAAGTGCGTTCTGTCTATCCTGTGATGCTGCAAGTCTCAAATCATTATTTTCTGCCTGCAACGTTGCGATCTTATCCTGGCATAAGTAGTCAAGTATCGCTCTTGTTCCGGCATTCTGGCTGTCGATAATATCTCTCGTGTTGTTGTTCATGGTGTTCTGTAATGCGCAAGTGTTCTGCGCCATGTTGAAGTTTACACCCTGGATAGCTTCACGAGTTTCGCAGCAACAATTTGCAAGCTGAGACTGAATAGCATTTGCATTCTGCATTCCTGCTACTGTGTCCGCATTAATTGCCTGCTGAATGGTGTTAAATCCTGTCAGCATTCCGTTGTTTACTGCATAAAAGCCATCACAAAGACCATTTGTAATGCCATCAAGTTTACTTATGACTGCTGAATTGTCAAATCCTCTCTGGATATCAGCCTGTGTAGCCGCAGTTGCGGTATAACCGCCACCACCATTACCACCGAATCCATAACCGCCCCATCCACCGAATAAGGCAAAGAGAATAATGAGAACCCACCAACCACCATCGCCCCATGCACCATCATTACGGTTTCCACCAGTAACGGCGGCAATGTCCGCTAAACTTGGAGATGAATTAAACATATGTGTTCCTCCTAATAAAATTTATTTATACATAATCTTGCAAGAATAGTATCAATGTTTAAACTGGCTCATGATTTCTTCCGGGTTTAGACCTTTTTCTTTGCACAAATTTCTGGCAAGCTGTTCCAGACCTTTACTGTCTCCACGGTTCATCATGTCGAATGTATTTTTCATGATCGGATTATTTGAAAATTGAGAGTTGCTCATCATTTGACTTAATATCATCTTAGGGTTTCCACCGCACTGTATCATCTGCATTAAATTCATTCAGAATCGCTCTCTTTCTTTGCTCTGGTAGTCCTCTGGGACTGAGTTATTTTAGCTTCTATCTGGTCTAATCGCTCCATTATCGGGGCAAACAATGTTGCCGTGTCTTCTTTCGGTAATTCGTTCTGCTTTCCGTCTAACTGCGGTTTATATGTAACTGTCTGAATAAGCCCATTAGCACCCCACGATTTTATATAAACTTCTGATCCATCTGCTTTCGGGAAAATGGCAAATGGTGCATTCATGGGAACGTCATTCGCTGTGACTTCCTCAACAGAATTAACCATTCTTCCACAAAGTCCAGCTTGTTGCGGCATGATCTGTTGTGGGAATTGCTGTTGAAACTGCTGTGGCTGTTGATATTGAGGATAAGAATACTGGTTATATCTCTGATACTCGTACATAATAAACCTCTCTTTCTATCTTCATTTTATTATTAACAACACAATTGAACCACCCCAGTAAAACCCCATTAAAAGGACACAAAAAAGACACCCTTAACGGATGCCTTTAATGAGGAGAAAGTTATGTGAAATGTTGTCCAGTTACCTTAAGAATTTTATGTTGCATTTTGACGTTAATACGTCCGGCTGTCTTAGTCGAAATATGCATAATTTCTGCACATTCTTCTAGCGACTTTTCTTTCTTCCGTAAATCAAAGAGCGTTTCTTCTGTCGGTGTGAAATCACACAATTCTTTTATATGCTCTTTTTCTTCTTTGGTAAAGCACGTAACAATGTTTTTCATTTGCTTTACCTCATTTGGGGAGTTTCCGGCTATGACGGTGAGTTGTTATCTCGCTTGAGTTCCACTGCATTAATTAAAGAAAGGTGGATAACCAAGTATGTATGGTTAACACGTTATTATAATAACATATTATTCCATTTTCGTTGTACCATTTTTTTCAATTTTATTTTTATAAGCCGTTGCTCGTCCATTTGCAATCGCAGACTGTTTTTTACTAAATCCAGAAACCTTCGTTCTATCGCCTTGCAATTGAAGATCGTTATTCTTACAGAATGATTGAAGCCTTTTATTCTGCATTCGCAGTTTATATGCCAGTTTATCATATTGAGGTTGCAAGATCTCTTTTACATCTGTTTCTGCAATCATATCAAGTTCCTGTTTCTTGGTCATAATTTCACGCTTTGTTTTGCGAATTTCTCTTTCAAGTAATCTCTGCTTCTGCTGCAAATCATAAAGCTTCTGGCTTTCATCTGCATTTATATTCACATTTCCGTTTTCATCAAGGTACTTATTTACCATGCCTTTTCGCCACGGGCCATGTGAATGTCTGCAATTGTATCCGTGAAGTCCTAAGAGATTTACAACAGTTCCCGTTCCGGTTTTAGGGTCTATGGTATAACCTGTGCTTTCAAGAAGATTCGGAAATCCTGGTTCACTCCCAATTATTTTATATGCTTTTCCTTGCCAGTGATCGTGAGATGAAATCCCTGTTGGATCCTTTTTATCATATCTGGCACCCGGATGCGCTGATACTAGAACATACTCTATTTTATTTTGCGCAATATAAACGTTCGTCACTTGTGCCGCGGTCTGATTCATAGATGTGACGATGCAACACCTCACTGCCGCTTCAAGAGAACGCTTCGTTCCAGTAGGGTATTCTACCATAACACCAGATTCCGCATATCTATCCAGAACTTCGCAGACTGCACTGCTGTAAGACTGCATTCCAGATGCAACTCTATAATCAACCTCATTCAGCATGTTGAGCAAGTCTTTCTGTGTCTGGTTAATGGTTGTTTTTGTCAAATTATCAAGTTCACCGGATGTCTTTATTAATTCTGCATTCATTGCCAGAATTGCCATATTATTTTTTAGAGGAGATATAATATCTGATGCTGATATCTGCGTCAAGACTTCCTTATCATCTGAGAATGATGTCATAACACTATCCCTTAATAATCTGCGAACCTCATTTCTTGATTTTCCAGACATTTCAGATATTCTTTTTACAATCTCTGTGTTATGCAGTCCCATCTGTTGGAGTTTCCACAATTCTCGGTCGGAAGTTCCTGACAATTCACCGGATTTTATCAATCGTGTTGCAATGTCTGATATAATCCAATTTTCAAGATCCTGATACATCTCAACCAGTTTATCAGTTTTTCCGTAAAAGTAATCCGGTTTAAGCATTATCCTTTCCCAACCTCTCTTTTAACAAGATCTATCCACTGCTTACCGTGATTTTCTTTTGCAGTTTCAAACCATCGCTTACCAGTTCCCGGTGTGTGATATTTTAATTCTGTTCCTGTCGGATATTTCTTTTCTCCACGGTTTGCCCATGATCTACCGTCCTCAGTTAAATAAAGTTCGCCTACATACTGATAATGCGCATAGGGTGTATCTACTGTAATTAATCCGGGTTCTTTTATCTGCGTCTTGTTTCTCAAATCGCCCTGCTGCATAGGTGTGTATTTTCTCATGTCATTTACAACCTGCTCGTCAAGAACATTCTGAGCATTTCTCAAATTTTCATCCATTCGCTTTGTATCAAGCTTAATATTAAAGCTTCCAATGACTTTATTATATTTCATATTAACGCATCCATTTCTATCACTTTTCTAAATAAAACTTAATCGTCTCTATCGCAGTCTTTTTCTGAAGCTTTACTTGAATCATCTCCGGCGGTTCAGGTTCAGGGATAATATATCCACCTTTTAAAATACCATTTTTTGAAAGCTCCGGTATCCCTTTAATTATTTTACTCCTCACCAAACAGACCACCACTGTTCCTTTCCGCATCTTCCTGTGCTCTTTCTGCAAACATGGCATCTACTTCATCATCATTAAATCCCTCATATTCTTTAAGGTATTTACGTTTAGAATAAACGCCCTGAATCATTAAATTATAAGCTCTTGATCTGTCCTGCTCAAAACTTGCAAGCAAATCTTTAAAATAGAATATATCTTCGTCTGGTACATCATCATCCAGTGCATCCACATAGCCGGCAGGTATTCCGTAAAGGTCACAGAATACGTTAATTGCATAAATGAGATTTTTTAATGCTGTCTTTATGCATTTCCGGATGTCGTTAATCGTCTCTACCGTTTCATTATCGTCACTTTCAACCTGTGTTGCTGTCAATCTTCCAGATTTTCTATCAAGGATAAACTGCCCTTGTGAGAATCCGCATTTTGTCGAGATCATAGAAAGAACACTGTTAATGTCTGCGATTCTGTCAGAAGTGAGCATGGTCGGAACGTGTTCATCAATCGTACTTTTTGAATCAAGCCCCAATTTCAAGCCTTTAACGAACCGAGGAAGCTCCACTGTTGAGGTGCGTGTACCGCCTTTTGCCTGTTTTGTCATGGCATTCTCATTAATAAAAGTAATGTGCTGCGAATCCTCAACCTCGTTTCCTTTTTTACTCCATGCTATATCAAGATCTCTAAGCTCCATAAGTGCATTTGAGAAAATCGATACACCTTCCGGAGATGAGTAGTCGATCGTATTATTAAATGGAGTTTTCAAATAGGCGAACAGTGGCTTTTCTACGTTCATAATATGAACGACTTCTTCAATTGAAGACCATTCCGGAACGTCATGCAGTTCTATCTTTTTGCCAAGCGAGTTACTGCTGTTTGACTTAAACGCTCTGTTCTGGATCTCGTACACGTTAATCTCTTCGCCCTCTTTATTTTTTGAGGTCGTGAAATGATGGTATTCAAGCCGGTAGTAGTACAGTTTATCTTTTGTAAGTCGATTAATAAAGATGCATCCTCTGATATCTCCGTTGCTGGTCTTTTCTGTGATTGCGAAATCCCACGGCACAATATAATCAATCATGTTGTCTGGATTCATCGAGCCGTTCGGCTTTAAAATAATTCCACCAACTCCGAGCATATCTTCGACTTTGTCTCTGATAGAAGTGTCAACCATTGCCCTGATGCACTTATTAATAAAATCCGCTCTCTCAGAACCGGTTATGCTCACTGACAAATCCATACATGCTTTCTTCGCTGTGTACTGGCAGAGGAATTTTGCGAAATTTATCGTCCTGATGTCATTTTTTTTCGGATCAACCCAAAAAGGGCTACCATTAATTATGTCGTTCCATCTCTGTTGTGAGTTTTCAATCTCCGGAGAAGTGATAAACTCGACATTAAATTCTTTCTCAGCATCTGTTCTAAAAAACTTCATGATCGTCTCCCTTATTTTTTCAAAAAAATTCATTTTTTAATCCTCATAATCGTCGCTGTCTTCTTCTTCCTCATCATCATAAAGACCGTCATTTCTTCGGCTGGTCATGATAATCCTGTTCAATGCATAAATGTTTGCCATGATCGTGTCTTCTTCTAAAGTCGGGTATGCATCCGAGAATGAACCATCTGGAAGCTGCTCATGCTCTGCCTTTATAAACTCTTTTTCTGTATTCGGGCATCGCTCTGGATCAATGACAATCTTATTACATCGCTGAAGCCACTCCCAGCAATAATCCCTTCCTTTTCCGCTTCCCCATCTTTTCTTTGCCCCGATCGCATTGAATCCCCAGTCCTGCATCTCTGCTATTCCGTCCGGTCTGGCTGAATCGCATATGATCTCCACATTCATAAACTTCTTTATCTTTCTGGCAAAGGTAGAGTTTTTACATTTTTTAGAATACACTTCGCCGAAAATGTAAAGTGTGTCCGTTTCGTAATCATAATAATTCTGGCTGAATACCTGTGGGTGTGTATATCCGAAGTCTAAGCCGTGGTTTACTGTATCGAATGTCATTAACTCATCATCCGATATTTTTCTGATTTCTAAATTGTCAAAGATGCCTCCGCCTGTTCCAGTGACTTCTCCGAGATAATTATTTTTATAATATAATGGCTTATGAATCCTGAACCACTCCGCACGTTCGAAGAATCGTTTTCCTAACCATTTCACTGGGACGTTATAATAATAACTGTGGCAGATCCGTGCCTGTGGCTTATTTCTGCATTCTTCGGTATACTCATTCATAAAATTGTTTTTTGACTTCGGAGGGTTGAAGATTTTTATGTCGAGTGCTGGCGTATCTGCTCGCAGAAATGTATCCTCGATGTTATCCATCTGCTCAACTCCTGCCATCTCATCGCACTCCTCGTGGATCAGCATCTTAACGTAGCCAAATGGAACATTAAATGACTTCAAGCTGATAGGCTTATCTGCTCCGGCAAACATGACCATTTGCCCGGTTGGTTTATAAACCGCACACATTGGGGATTGTTTAAAATCCCAGTTATCCAGATCCTGATATCTTATTACTGTTTTCATAAACTGATTATACACCGAGCTTCTTAAGTCGACTTTAAATCTTCTGGTGTATACGACATGCGCCTGTGGATCTTGTCTGATCGTCTCATATGCAAGATTTCCCCAAAAATTGGACTTAATAGAACCACGCCCACCCTTCGATATGATCTCGTGTATGTCTATCTCTCCGGCAAAAGCTTCATGCACTGTCCGGTATATCTCCACAAAGTCGGATGTAATGTCCGTGATCGGGATCGTCCAGAGTGCCGATTTCTCTCGCTTTTCCTTTTCCTCTCGCTCGATCTTCTGCTTTTCTGCTATGGTCAGTGCTTTTTCCAGTCCATCCATTGCCTTAAGCTGATCGGAAAAGTCTGGAGAGAGTCCAAGACCGTCCACGACTTCGCCCTTCGCTATTTTACTTCTGCGCTCTTGGATCTCTGCTAGCGACATGATATCCCGGTGCTGTTCTTTTTCAATGTGCTCGATCTGTTTGGCTATATATTCGGAAACGCTAACATTTGCTAGCAATCGAGCCGCCCCTGCGTTAGCTCCATTTTTACTATATCCTGCCTTTCTGAACGCCCGTGTGGCATTTCCGCCATTCTTTATATACTCATCTGCAAATGCTTTTTGTTTCGGTGTGAGTTTTCCCTTCATCCACTCACCGCCCATCTCGCATTTCGTTAATTGCATTTACTATACGGTAAGTGTCCTCTGCCATCTTCTTTACATTCTCCGGCTTTCTTAATTCCTCTATTGTCTTTTTAAATACATCTTTTAGCTCCGGATCATCTCGAAACCGTTTCTGAATTTTCTTTCTGGAACAATCGAGACAAATATCTATTCTCTGCTCCTGCGGCAGTATCTTTCCGCATTCTCTGCATTTCGTCATTTGCTTACCTCCTTATAAATTTCAAGCAAGCAGAATATTACTTCCGGTATAGATGCCGTTTTGAGAATCTCATAATCTTCCGTTTTCCATTCTTGTCTATTTTTCTTAAAGGTGTACACTGGTGTAATGATTCTGTAAATTGTGATCATGCGCTTCTGATCTTCACTATAGAATTGATTCTGATTTATTTTTATAATCAGTCCACGCTGGACAATCGCAGTTTGCAGCTTTTTCACTTTTCCTTTTAAATTTGCCAAGTCGAACACCTCCCATCATTTTACTTATAATTTTATTATAAGATATTTTTTAACTGTTTTTGTTCCATTTTTAGGCATAAAAAAAGCGGCTATATTTCAAGCCGTTTTTTCTCGTTTCTTCGTTTTTCTCTTTCTCGTTTTCTTTTCAGCCTCTCCTCTTCTGACATTTTCTGTTTTCTCGGTTTTCTCTTTTTTCTCTCCGGAAATCCTTCTCGCGCCTTATTTTCTTCGCTCCATTCTAATAAACGCCATCCCTTATACTGAGCACTCCCACTTTTATGCTTTCCGAGCAAATATCTTTTAATGTCTCTTATTCCACTAGAAAAAAGATCCGGTTTAATTGGGCTTATGATATCCTCATTGTCAATTGCCCATTTTTTTAAATTGTTAATTCTGTAAACATCACCTCCTGGCGACTGGATCACCCAGCTTTTCGCATTTGCATTTGTGTCTTTTCTGCCTGTGTTCGGCGATTCTTCATATCCGGCATGTGCTTTTTTTAAAACTTCTTTATTCTGCTCGCTCATTCCGTAAAAATGCCGAAGCTTCGCGGAACACTCTCTACTGCATGTTCTTTCTGTTCCTGATGGCGCAGAGTAAAATTCTTTTCCGCAAATTACACATTTTCTCATGTTTCTTTGTGCTTCTGCTCGGCATTTTACCGAGCAGTATAATTTATTTCGTCCTTTTTCTTTTCCGCAAACCACGCATTTCCCTGGCATTTTTTAATCCTCTAAAAAATAAAGTATATCTTCTGTAACATCTCCGGTTTTATAAGACTTTGTGTAATCGATCATGTCGAGTTCCTGATCCGGCTGCACATTATAATAAACCTTATAAATTTTATCATCAGTCACCATGTACTGATAAAACTCATCTCCATCCCAGCACTCTGCATTTCCGATGATTCTGATTTTATCGTAATTTTCAACATCGCCGTTTTCAGATTCTACTGTTAATTTCTGTAATGGGAATTTTCTCAATTCTCCATAATTTTCCTCTAACCATTTGTTAAAAAGCTCTGTTCTACTCATTTTTTTATCTCCTTTTTTTAATTAATGCTCTAGGTTTTTACTGGTCAATTTCCGGTAAAAATTCTCCGGTGTGTAATTCTTCCGCAACGATCCTGTACGCTTTTCGGATTGTGCTGGCTCTATTTACCAGATACTCCCAACCCTGCACGTCTTTTTCTTTCCAGTCGCCCATATAATCGGCTCTAATATCTTCGTCCAGATTATAAAAATCATCAATGTGTGTCACGTGTTTTGCTTCAATTTCTGCAATTCTTTTCTGTAATTCCTGATAACATTTTTTTAACTCTTCCATTCTCTCTTCCTCCTACTTCACGAGCTTAAAGCCCATCATTTTATATGTATTAACCTCTGATTTTTTAACAAGGATTTTATGACCGTTTGCGATCATTTCAACACCGTTCTTTTTAAATTCTGCCATCTGCTCCGGTGCTGCTATCTCCGGCTTATCTGCCAAACAGGACTTTGGACACCAGAAAGTAAACTCTCCATTATCAGATTTAACTTTAATTTTTACCGCTTTCTCTGTCTCTCCAATCTGCTCTTTCTCTCCGTCTGCAAAAAGCTGTCTTTGTGAATCTGTTAAATTTTTCTGTAGAAACCAATCTTTAATGTAAAGCATCTTATTTTCCCTCCGGTGTATTATATGTTTTCCTTGTTTCTGATATTATAATACACCTTTTTTAGTGTAATGTCAATGCTTTTTTACATTATTTTTAAAGTATTTTATTTTTCTGTATCTTCTACATTTTTTATAATGTTACCCGGCTGCATATCCAGTATATCGCAGATCTTTTCAAGCGTTTTAATCCCGACCATTTCGCCTTTTCGCAATGATTGGATTGCGCTTTCTCCCACGATCTGCTCTTTTCTTAGCCGTGTCGTGTTATATCCGCTTTCTTTCAGAGTTTCTAATACGTTAATTTTATATTTAAGCATCTGCGCACCTCTCTTTCGTATTTATTATATATCTGAAACATTTTTATTTCAATTAATTTTACACCAAAAAAATACACAATTATTGCTGATATTTTTGCACTTATTTTGGTGTATTTGTATATTGCAATTACACAGTTTTCGGTGTATTATAATATTAACAAGAGAACAACATAGATGAAAAATGGAGGGAACGAAAATGAAAAAATATGAATACCATCACACAGCATTAACAAGAGGCTATGTATCAGTTAAGGCCAATGGGATTAAATCAGCTTACACTGGAAGATTCGGAACCGGTTACACCGTAAAAAGAAACAATCCTGACAGTACTAGATACTGCTATGTTGACTATTATATTGAAAAATAATCTAGAAAACATAGACGCAAGAATTTTTAAACTGATTTAACCGCCGGATCACTTCCGGCGGTTTTTTTGTATGGATTTTTATTTTTATATTTTAGCATCTTCATTGCATATTTTCCAAATACAGACTTTTTTATGCGTGCGTGCTATATTTTATCCTATGCGTGAGAAAAACTTGTCTATGCGTGCCATGCGTGCGCTATGCGTGCATTTTAAAATAATATGCGTGTGTCTATGCGTGCAGTTCTATGCGTGAATTAAAGCATCATGCGGAGCTGTCCGTTTCTTTCTTCTTCGTACAAGCTCCGGCTGTTGAGCATCCTTAATGCCATTTTCTTTTTTCTGTAAAAATGCGTGCGAGAAATCGGCATAATCCCATAGCGTGCTTCCATTTTGTCATATGAGATATTATTTAAAATTGATTCTGCTATTTTATCGCCCAGGTAATTGTCTATGCGTGTGCATATCTCTATCGTTTCCTCTCTGCTCATTTTAAACATCTCCCCATGCGCGGCACCTAAGTCTCTTACAACATTATACCATATATCAGTTCATAAAAACACAATATATTATCTTATTCATGCAACATTATTATATTTTTATTCATTTAATCATTGTTCTTTGATATGTATTTTTTTACCGGTTCTTTCTTGGTTTTTTTAATACTTTTCGGTATGATCTCCTTCTGCTAACAACCACTAATTCACTTTTATTTTCGTAAATTATTAGCCAGCTGTCCGGTATAAGTCTTCTCGACTTCAAAAATATTCTTTCCTGATTTGTCGGTTCTCTTCTTTTATATTCTCTTTTTAACATGTCTCCTCTCCTTTATTTTTCACTAACTGCTTGTCGTCAAACCATTTTATCGTGCCACCGCCAAACTTTACTTCCGGCTGTATGATAATGCTTTTTCCTATATGTTTTACTTCACCGTTTTTTATTGCAGTGAAAAAATGCAATGTTGTTTTATCCATGTTTTCAATACCTCCGTTAAAGTTCAGTTTACCTATCGAACATACTCATCTGTCCGGGTATGTCGTTGCTCTGCATCCACCATAAATATACTTCCTCTCCGCACGTCCACTTTGTGTTCTTTCCTCGGAATCTCCTCATTTCAAGCATCCGATCAAATGCTCTTATATACGCAGTTTTATATCTTGGAAAATCATATATTTCCCGTTCTCTCTGACATTTTTTTGCCAGAGGACAGGCTATACACCCAAGCCTATCATATCCCCAGGAATACATCTCGCAAACCGGTATATTTTCGCCATTGATAACGTTCCATATATCCACTGCTTTCCAGTCAATAATTGGATTAACTACAGTTTTAGCTTTCATCTGGCAGTTTTCAAATAAACGTCTCGTATCGTCATTGTCTGTTATAAGCATTTTTTCATCAGAAACGCCTATGCTTTTATTCGCTGTCTTTCCGAGGACTTCAAATGCACTCCTACTGCTTCTCGCCGAGCTTTCTTCCCATCTAACACCAGTGGCAATCATCCGGTTTGCATTTCCACCTTCTTTCAATTCCGAACAACAATATCGAACAACCCTCGTTGGTGGCATCAACTTTATAGGAATCAAATTCCACATCGTCACTCGATGCCCGTTTCCCTTATCATGATAATCTGCAGTACACTTAACACCTTTCAATTCTAATCTTCTGAATGTTTCTCTTATATGGTATACCGTAGGTGGCGCATCTACTGTGGTATGTGAATTATGAACCTCAAACGGTATTCCGCTTTGCTCAAACACCCACAGTAATGCGTCCGAATCTTTTCCTCCTGAATACTCACAAACAAGCGGTTTCCCATAATGGGATATGGACATTTCGCTTGCCAGCCTCACACGATCTATTGATCTCTTAATAAAATCTTACAACACACCACGCTACATTTATCCGTGAGGATAAGTGTTATTCCTTTCTCATAAACATGTCTATCATAGTTATCACCTAAATTCTAAATAGTTCAGTTTAAAGAAACAATATGACCATCCAAAACACAGTAACAAGATGGCTCTATCTCTTCCTGTTCTATCCACGCTTTGACGGTTTCATCGATCATCCTCGCAAGTTCCTGTTCCTGTTCTTCAGAAACTCCAAAATTTTCTGCTGCTTCCCCCACATCTTCAGCCAGATTTTCTTTAATGGAATCAATAATTTTTTCCTCGCAACCATTCCATCTAAATACCGGCTTTGTACATGTACCAATGTAAATTTCACTCTCACCCGGATAGCTTTCTTTTGCATCTTCTAGTGCATCCTGTTCGGTGTCAAATTCCCCATAATAAAGTTCTCCGTCATTGCTATGACAATATTTACTCATGTTTATACCTCCGCTAAATTCTAATTTAACTATTTCACTTCCTGCTCAATATTTAAGTTTCTAAACATTGCGCACATCACATCCACAACAATACTGTTTCCAAACTGCCTGTAAAGTTGCGTGTTGCTATTGACTGCTGCCATCTTGGAAATATCTTCATCGGATACTCCCATCAACCGTCCGCATTCTCTTGGTGTCAGCTTTCTGATACGGTACTGCGTAAATACTTTTGAATTTGCATCTCCATGCGTTCCGGCAATCAGTGTGGGAGATATACCACTATCGGAATAAACCGTTCCGCACTGAGAACCATCATTTGAAATCTGACCTACTTTTTCAATCCGTACAATCTCTTTATTTTGTGCGGTTAATGTAGGACACGTATTTCCATTATCTTGCACACACCCTCTTCTTGTCTGGCTTTCTGGATAGCTTGCGTCAAAGCATCCACCAACTTCACATTCAATAGAACCACTTTTTGTGGCCTGCTTAATCAGAACCATATTGTCCTTCTGCACACTTGTTAAACAGTTACTTGTGCCTTGCATATTTATTTCTAACCTCTGTTCCGTTGGACTTCCAGTAGTTCTATCCGATGGATTGTCCGGGTTTCTGCCACGCATGGCAACTATCTGGCTTTCAAGTATTTTCGGCTCTTGATTACCACCTTGCATTGTACTCAACGTTGGACTACACCCCCCCCACATCATAAATTCTGTTGGTACTCTCAAATTTTGCTTCAAGAGAGCCTAAAACATTTACATCTGCCATAACTACTCCTAAATCATGTTGTTCAGCTTTCACACATCTTGCAATCGGATACACACCTCGTTGAAAAGCTGCTGTTACTCCTGTGTATATACTGCCTATTACTTCCATTCAATCACTCCAGTATCATTCTTGGCTCTTTATATTCCCTTGCGGTTATAGACGGTGCTGTATCTATGTATGTTCTTATTGCACCGTCCTCTAACCCACTCATGCTTGTATCAATACAGATTTTTGCAACAATGTTTCCGACTTGCTGTTGGTTTGAGATTCCGCAGTCATATCTTGCCTTAATACAGTTTGCAATTTCTCTCTGTTGTGGCTTATTGATTGTTCCGTCAACGCATATCTGTCTGTCTGTCTGTCTGTCTGTCTGTCTGTTAAGATTGTGCTGTGGTAATGTGCCGTTGTCAATAAGCTGTTTTATCAGCTTTTCAGCCTTTTCATTGTTGATATAATGTTTCTCGTCCACATCATCTTCAAGGTAATCTTTCAACCTTTTTTTCAGCGGTATCGGCTGCGGAAAACGGTAGTTGTATTCTCCCAAAAAGGAAAACATAAAGCATCTTTCACGGTTCTGTGCAACTCCGTAGTTCTTTGCATTCAAATCCTGCCAATAACTCACATATCCAAGGCTTGTTAGAAAATCGATCCAGTTCTGAAAATCTTCCATATTTGCATTGGCATGGACCTGCGGTACGTTCTCCATGAACAGAATCTGTGGTAATTCTCCACCACCATCCCTTATCTCTTTCAGAATCCTTTCTACTTCCCACAAAAGACCAGACCTGGTCCCACTTCCTTTTTTCATTCCTGCTTGTTTTCCTGCAACCGATAAATCCGTACAAGGGAATGAATAGGTAAGTAAGTAAGTGAATACCTCCGTGTCGCAAATATTCAAATCTTCCGCATGGACCTTAGTTATATCCATAGTTGGAAAACTTGTGCCATGCACTGCGTTATAGCTTGCTATGGCATACTTATCAAATTCTACAACTCTATAATGCTCAAATTTTGCACCGATTCTTTCCAGCGCCATTGCCTGCGAACCATATCCGGCAAACAGTTCAATTAATCGTATAGGTTTTGTAATACGGATTGGTTCACGTATCATGTCAAAAATGCTCATCTGATTCTGACATTCGTAATCAAACTTATCTAAATCACTCATTTTTTCAAGGAGACCGCATATGCTTCACTCTGGCCAGAGTCTCGGCTCCTTTCTGATCTATTTATTTCAAATCTTTTCTCTGATTTCTTTTACAAGTACATCATCGTCAGAATATGTCTCTGAAAGTTTAATTGCTGCGGCTTCAAGCAGTTCTTTTAAATCTGCTATGTAGTTGATTTTATTTGCTTCCACAACAGCTTTTTTGTCCACGACTTCCGACACAAGTGTATCCAATGGGAGCAGTTCTTCGCGGCTTTTCAAAATCAAATCCATCATATTCTTTGGAAGTCCGACTTCATCCAGACACTTTTTAAGGATATCCTGTGTAAGTTCGACTTTCTCTGATTCTTCCTCCTGATCAGCACTTCCATTTGCGATTAAGGTATCGTCCAGAACGCTATATATTTCAACGCAGATTTTATTATTTTCTTCATCATCTTCTCCCAGCACATCATTTAAAATGTTCTGGAACACTTTCTTTTTCTCTGATGCTGTCATTTTTGCCTCGCAACCAAGTCCAGCTTCCATAAATTCAGAGTGTGGCTCATTCGTGTTTTTACTATAAAACATCACAGAATGGATGTCGGTGCTTCGGTCGGTAAATGCTGGGAAAATAAAACCTGTATCTGGCATCCCGACAACCCAGTCTCTGATTCGTGATTCAATGCGGTTTTCGTCCTCACGATAACCAAGCCCCGGCTTTGTCAGATTTACCGGGCAGATTGCACACAGCAGGTATTCGTAAACTTCTTCTGATTCATCTAATTTGTCATTGTCAGAAGTTTTGGTTATGACATCGTAGGCATCGTGGAAAATCAGAATCAGATAATTTCCAACGTAATCGTAACTGTCAATAATCATGTCATAAAAAGTATCAAGCAGATCATCATTTTTCAGTCTGCTTTCACGCAGTCCCATTAGAAACTGTTGTCTGCCGCCAGTGGCTTCCTCTGCAAGTGGAAAGTCCAACTCCAAAAGATTGTTTCCAAGTTTTCCGGACAATGTCTTTTTCGCAATGTCAAGATATTTATAATATTCTGCATCGTCCAGATTTAAAAATGTCTCACCGATTTTTGTAATTTTATTATGGTCAGCGTCTACATAGCAGCCGCACATACGAGTGAATGTACAGGCTTCCTTTTTAAATCTTCTTTTAATTTCTAAAACATCCTTTTTGTTCATAAAATTTAATCCTCACTTTCTTTCCTTTCGGTTTCTTCCTCTTTAATCGTTGCGATTTCTGCGCTTAAATTCCTGCTCATGACAGATAAAATTTGTACGATTATTTCGCTTTTTGTCTTATTATCAACCTCTCCTGCGGCATTCTTTTTCGCTTCCAGCTTGTCCCGGTATTTATCGTACTGTCTGGAATTGATATATCCAGCTTCGTACCAGCCGAATATGTCGTCATTTGAATAGCACTTTTCGCCTTTGATCGTCACGAAAATCTCATTGACCTTTTCACGTTCTTTTTCTGCTTTGGTCTGATATTTATCTCTTAGCTTCTGTATTTCTTTTCTGATTGTCTCTAAGGCTGTTATTTCTACATTGCTCATTTTTCATCGCGTCCTTCTAAAATCTTATCTAAACAGGCATTCCATCCCACTTTATATGACGGTGTAATACCGTCCGGCTGTGGATATTTTCCGCACACTTTCATTTTCTCTGGCAGTTCCTGAAGCGGACATTTCTCATGCCGCGTCTCCGTAAATCTGTTTTGAGACAATCTCGAAGCTCCACCATTCAGCACATTCATAAGCTGACACTTCTTAGTGCCTTGAAACTCATATAAAAATTTACATTTGCTACACGATTCCGGCATATCCATAACTAAAATTGCTTTATCCATCTACTCCACCGCCTTTCACAATTTCGATTGCATGCTCATAACTTCTTGCTTTCTCTTTCCCCAAATTACTGTCGTATGCATTCTCCCAAAACTTTCTCTCATTTTCCAACTGTTCCACAACCTTGTCCGTGTCATATGCAGTCGGCTGCTGGTCAATCTTCTGTGCCAATGCATAAAACATATCATCACTACGTTTCTGTGTAAGAAGAATATCCATAAACCATTGTTGATATAATTCTTGCTTTAATGTCTCCGCATCAATCAGTCTTCCCATCGTTCGCCCTCCTGTTCCAATCTGTAGTTGCTTTCGTTCGCTCGTCTTTCCCTGTTCTGATGCCTCCGTCCTGATCCATGTACATCTCACATTCATAGCTTTTTGGAAGTTCTGTTCCGCATTTCATACATTTGATTTTGAACATTACACCAACAGCCGAATGTGATGACTTATTTGTAATGGTTAAGAACATTGCTTTTCCACCGCAGAACTGGAATGGCTTAAGGCTTTCATTCATTCTTCATCACTCCAATCAATTTTTCTTAAACAATTTGGACATCCATAAGGTTCTTCTACTTGATGCCCACAATCTGGACAATAACCAACATGTTCTTTATGTTTCTGATATCCAAAATAACTATTCGTTACATGCATTGGTTTCTTTGCTGTCTGTTTCTCCATAGTCGCACGGCATTCTTCCGGTGTACCGATTGCCTTGTACTCTTCCCATGCTTCTTTATCCTCATTTGTCAGAATGTAAAAGCCCTCATGCTTTTCCCCTTTGAACACTGTTTCAATAAAATGCTTCATTAACAAGGGGATGTCTACATTTGCATGATAATTTTCCTTCAAATCTTTTTCGATTTTCCGGTATTTCTGGATTTCTTTCAGTGCCTTGATTGCAATATCACAAGCCTTTTCTCCAATAGTGCTTTGATACGCTCCATCTGCTTCCACTGACACCTGCTTGCCAAAATCTTTTAAAACTTCAATTGCTTCATTCTCTGTCATTTCACACCTCCAACAGCTCCGGGTTGTCAATTATGTTGCCGATCACTTCAAAATTCTCTGAATCAAAATCATCCAGTTCCTCGTAGTAATCACAGCCCAGCTCATTCGTACACCATCCGTTTTCATGCCACACGACACACTTTCTCGTCTCATCTTCTGGAAACTCAACGTCGATATGCCCTGAAAGAATATCATTCTCAAAAATCCGTCTGCCGCTTTTATCATTAAGTCCTGTGCACTGGCAAATAGTTGATGGGTCTATCTCGTAAACAACTTTTTTACTTGCGAAAACCGGTTTAAAAATAAGCGGTCTTCCTGCAAGTTCATAATAACTACCAGACATCCATTCTCCGTCATCAATGCACTTTCCGCGGAATAAATATCTATCTTCCATCCTTTTCCTCCATTTCTTTCAGCTTGGCTTCGGCTTTTTCCACTTCCATTCCGGCAAGACATCCGCTAGCATATGCATCCTCATAGCACCTATCTATTGCTGTATAAAATTCATCACAAAACAATTCAGTAAGAGGGCATTCCGAACACTTGCAATTTTCATGGTGGCATTTAGTTCTTGTGTGCACACACTCTCTATATTCCGTTTCTTCGATTTTTTCCGGCAACTTGATATATCTGCCCTGCTCCTCGGCATCCTCATAGTCTTTGAGTTTCCGATATACGGCATCTATTTCCTCGCAATCCGGTTCACATGCCCTTTCCCACAGTTCATCATCAATCCATGATGGATTCCTTTCTGTTAATCTTTCCATGTTGCTTCCTCGCTTTCTGCTTTTCCTTTTCCTCACATGGCTTACAAAGCCTACTACACCAACCGCATGGTGTTATGTATGGACATTCTTCTCCAAGTCTCATGCTATTCCTCACTTTCTGCCTTAAGCCATTGTTCCACCTCTGTAACAGAGCACATTGCTACGCCGCCCTCAATGGTCATTACACTACCATGCTCATATGTTTCGATTGAGCAAAGGAAATCTAAAAGTTCCTCATCCGTCATGCTTCTGATCCGGTCTGCATTGGTCTGTGGCTTTTTAGCCATGCTCTTCATACACTCCATCATATTTCTACCTCACTAAATCTGTTATTTTAACAGATACCCCTTCATATTTCCCGGTGCGACAATACTCTGCGGTATCAAAAAACATAATGCATCCATCGTCTTTTTTTTCAAGTGCTATGCTTACGCCATTGCTTACCAGTGTATTTTTTAACAGCGTCAGTACCGCCTTTATCTCATTCTTGGTTTCATCTGTCATTTTAACTTCACCTTTCTCTTTCTGCCTTTCTTCTCAAACTTATCGCACATCCCAACCGGGCATCTACGCCTTAATCTGGTCTGTAAATAATATCCACACATGATTTCTGTTTGGCTTTGCTTGTACGAATATTTACATTTCCGGCAGTATTTTATGCTTGTCTTTGTCATTTCTCCCATGTTAATAATCCTTATTTCGCCACTTAATTTTTATTTTATATTTCCACTCGTTATCATCTTTTCAATGATTTCCTCCTGCATCCGCTCTGCGATATGATCCCGGACTGATTCTTCTGGAAATGCGATCTGATATGTCCGCTCCTTGATCCGGTTCGTGATCCGGTCATCGTAGGATAGTTTGTCCAGCGGATCATTACTCGTGAAAATCGTTACCTTCTGGTTTATGTACCGCTCGTTGATGATCTGATACATTTTGTCATTTATCCAGTCCGCTGGTCTCTCCACTCCGAAATCATCAATTACAAGAATGTCTGTTGTGGAAAGTGCATCTAAAAGCTGGCTTTCACTGCCTGCTACATCCCTGCGCCATGTATTCTTAATTTCCTGCAGGATGGTCAGTGATACTGCAAATTTGACTGTGTATCTTTTCATCAGTTCATTTGCAATCCCGGCAGCAATCCTCGTCTTGCCGCTTCCCTTTGTCCTTGACCAGATATACAATCCCATGCCTCTTTCCTTCTGGCTCTCAAAATCATCCAGATAGGTTTTTATGATTTTACAGGCATCTGACACCATCTTTTTACTTTCCTGCTTCCTGTACACATCCATCCGAAACGATCTCAGATCCATCCCACGGAATGCCTCCGGTATATCTGCGAATCGCAACCGCCTTGACATGACCGCTTTCTCACGGCATTTACACGGTACTGCTATTTCAACTCCGTCTTTTATTTTCAAGATCCACTCCCGACCTTCGCAAATTGGACACACATCAGAATCCTTGGAAGTCTCCGGTGTCTCCGCGTTCCTGCATGAGTTCGTTGAGTGATTTTTCATGCGTTCCAGTATCTCTTCCAACTGATCCATCGTTCTCTCCTTTCAGGTACTGCATAAACAAGTTCTCTCGTAAAAAGTTCTCCGGCTTTTTAATATACCGCTCTGCTGTTTTCTCCCGTCTGCATATATCTGCATAATTCTGTGCGGCCAATACCAGATCATCTTCCGGTACACCAGCCAGTACCGCATTGCAGTATTCTGTTTCAGCAAGACAACCAGTACACCGTTTCGGATAGACTGCGGCAAACACTCTAAATTTTTCCAAGGGGGATATAGGGGGTGTATTTCTTCCCTTCTTTCCTTCTTTCTTTTCTTCTATTGTTGTCGTTAGTTTGTCGTTAGTTTGTCGCTTGTCTGTCGGTTGCTTGTCATTTTGCTTGTCGGTTGTCTGGTATAAATCGTATTTAACTACTGTAAATACGCTAAATTTGTTTGTCGTTTTGCTTGTCACTTCGCCTGTCTTTTTCAAATGCGAAATTGCTGTGCGAATTTCACGGTCTGTAAGCCCTGTTTCGCCCGACAGTTTCCCGATGGACGAGACAAACGATCCACGTGGAATCGTTGTCCCTTTGAAATTTCCATCCTTCCAATTGGCTTTCAGCAACATATGGATAAACAGCCGGGTTGTATTAATGTCTGTGTACCACTCCCACTCCAGAAGTCCACGGCTCAGTTTTATGTAGTTGCCATCCACCAGATCACCCCGTTTCCAAGTCATTAAGCAAGTCTCTCAATTTCATTTTTGTCTGTTCCAGCGTAAGTTCTGTGATTGTGACCTCAATTCTCGGATTATCCTTATCTACAGAAACATCATGATAAAAATGAGGGATGCATCTGCGGTTATCTTCTTGCAGCACCTTTGTTTTTGTGAGACTGTCCTGAATAAACTTTGTTGCGCAGGAGAGAATGTTGTCCCCATCTCTCCTGTTGTCTTTTTCAAAACAGTGGTAATAGATCAGTACCGGCTTTTCGATATGTACACCATGGAGCTGCTGTCTGATACACCACATGATGTGATTCTCATTATCATTTTTTACCTTTCCGCCCTTATATGGGTTGGTGCGATTTGCTGCGGTGTAATTGTTCAAGCCTTCCAAACGCCCCGGAACTGTAAATTTATACTCCATCGGCACCGTCCTCCATTCTGATCTGCGCATTGCAATTATTAATCTGCTCTGCTAAATATGCCGGAAGAGTGTAGCAATCAACAAATTCGTGTGCATCGGCAAGATCCTTGCGTTTCAGTGCCTTGTAGCTTTTCATTTTTCCTTCATCGTCATAAATGCCAAACTCACGTTTTAACTGATTGTAAATGTCGCTGAACACTTTTTTATGTACTTTACTATCCCTGTAAGCTTCTGATTTCTTACCGCCGAGCATTTCCACTGCCTTTCGTCTGACATGTGCAGAAAGTTCGTCTGATTCTGCACCGAACAACGGCATATCATTTTCAATATGGTCAATTCTGTGCTCTACCTTGGTCACACGCTTATCCACAATCAGTGCCGCTTTCAGCTCCGGTGACATTCCATCAAGAAGATTACTGTGATCAAAATAAGAATCAACCAACCGATCGTATACTTCCCATGCGGTATCTGTGTTTAAGGATTTTGCATGGAGAAAAGCACCTTTTTTTGTCCAGAGGTATAATTTATTAATTTTTAACGAAAGGTCAATTTGTCCGGTCGTTTTAAAATCTTTTAAATTCTCTCCCTCCAAACAAATAAAATGCTTCCCCTCAACATATCTGTCTTTGTTTCTATTGAAATTTCTTGTGATTGTATCTGTATTTATTCCATACGCTTCTGCGATCTGCTGTGTTGTCAGCACTCTCATATCTCCATATTCTGTAACTTTTAATTCTTCCAAAATTTACTCCTTTCTCCCGGCACCATGGAAAGCACCGGGAAACCATGGCTTCCAATAATTCGTGATATATTATTTTCTGCATGAATAGGTTTCTTTCTGCCGGACGGCAAGGTGTTCCAACCCTATAACCACGACTTCCCAAAAATATCTCTGAAATCTTCTCTTGTGCCGTAATGAGATTCAAAATATTCCTGCGCCATAGTTTTTAATTTCAGATCAATTTCTTTTGCATTTGCTCCCCTCTGCGCTCCGTTAGGATGCAGATCAGGTCTGAGCGGAATAACAAAACCATACTTTTCACTGTTTTTACGGTTTGAAATTCCAAAGATATGATGTCTTTCCACCGGATATGTTCCGGTAAAATAACAGTGATCCATATCATCTGTGAACACGCTCCAAAGCTTTTTACTCATGTTCCCCACTCCTGTTTCATTCGTTCCAATTCATCCGGTGTAGCTGTCTCAATGCCAAGTTCCTTTGCTTCTTCAACAATCCGGTCTATAAAGTGGCTCATTTCGGCAGTATCGTATTCACTGGATCCTTTAATCATCAGATATGAAGCAAATTTCCCATTGTCTTTAATAAATTTCCAATGACCATCTACCTTTGACATATCCACTGATTTTTTTACTGTGATTGTGATATATCCATCTTCATCCTCATATAATGTTCCATATTTCTGGAGCATCTGCTCATATACATCCTCTTTGCTCGAAGATATATCTGAATGATTTGCAATCTTGGTCATAAGCACCCATGCATAAGCATTTGCATCAAGACTTCGTTTCTGTTTATATTTGACCGCCCGGATCCGAAGCAGATCATCTTTTTTCATATCCTCAATTTGTCCGGCTGACGAAGCATCAACCTCAAATGTAAGGATGATGCCATGTCCGTCAAATGTCCGGCTCGCTCCGGTCAGCTTTCCTGTAGTCTCCATAAGCTACGCTTCTTTCTTTTTCTCATACCAGCACTTAACCTGCTCAATGATTTTATCTGCCATTTCGCTTGATAAATCAGAAGTCTTTGTAAAATTGTATTTTGATTTTAAAGTGTTCCAGATATCATTTGATGTGGCATTCTCACACATATCTGAATATGCACTTACAAAATCTGTCATTGTCCTAAGCTGTTCTACCGTAGCCGGAACAAAATCATTTTTAGGTTCTACCGTATGGCTTTCTGAATCTGGATCCTGCATCTCTTCGGTAGGAATACAGAACACTTGAAAACAAGCATATTTAAAAGCAATCGCCATTGCTTTATTCGTAGCCTTATCTCCGCTGTCCATTCCTTCGCCGATCGTTACGGCTGTGATGCTGCTCCCATCTTCTGCAAAAAAGGTGTATTTAATCTTGCAGACCGAATAGATCAGCGTTGAACCTTTTATGGATTTTCTTTCTTCTCTGGTCTGTTCTAAGACCTCTGGAACGATAAATATATGATTGTTGACCAATGCCGGATTGATTGCATTCATCACCGCATCAATTCCGCGGTATTTAAACCCCTGCGACTTATTCAAATCATTTTTTCCAACCGCACCGATTTCTTCCATACACTTTGATATTGCCTGGTATATGTTCATCTGTTTTGCTGTCTCTGCCATTATCGTACTCTCCTATACTTAATATCCAAGCTGCGCATCTGTGCTTCCAACTGCACAATTTGGAACGGATCAGCAACAACCTCATAGGTAACTACGTTGTTTGCTGGCTTCGGTTCTACAAATTTTTCTTCCGGTACATTATCTGCAACTGGTGCTTCCTGCATTGCAATATCCGGTTCTGAAACGTTCTCGGATGCCTTGCGTGCTTCCGCTTCCTGTCTGCGAAGAATCTCCTCTTTCTGTTTCTGGTACTGATTCATGACCTCAATGGCATCTGACAGTTCCAATGTTGCCTTATATTTGGCAATGCCCTTGTCCTCAAACTCTGATTCCATGCTATAAATAATGGAAAGGTCTTTTTCAACATGATCCACACGCTCTGTAATAGCATCTGTAATTGCTTTCTTTGTAGTGGTGGCATTCTCCCACTTGCTGTCATAAATTCTCTGTAACGGAAGATATCCGCTCGCTTCATCATGCTCTGCCATGATCTCCGTATAGATTTCAGAAATCAGCGATTTCTTTTCTTCCACACGTCTACGCTCAAATTCCTCTACCTGCTCATTGATAAAATTGATTGGTTCATCAATGAGCTTGTCAAGTTCCTTTACCTGCGCTTCAAAATTGGTATACGGAATCATAAACGATTTCTTTACTTCCAGCTTTTTATCATTAACTGATTTTTTCAGTTTCCTGAGACTTGCAATTGTCTTTTTAGCTTCTGTTTTGGAATCCTCTGTAAAGATCATATTTTTATAAACTTCCAATTCGGAATTAAGTCTTTCCTTGATCTCCTCAAAATTAAAACCAATTGCACCATTTTTCTGTTCTACATTTACTCTGATTTCTTCCATCTTTCTTTTATCCTCTCTTCCTCTGATTCAATATCTGCCATCTCTTCACGTCTGGCTAATCGCTCATGCAATCGGTGAAACCTTACTTTCTCAGCTTCATACCGTTCATAATCATTGTCTGGAAATTCTTCAATTGGCATAGGAAACTGACTCCCTTTTTCCATCATCTGTGATGTTTATACTTAATTTATTATTGTCTACAGTAAATGTTCCATATATATTTCCATATGTTGTGAGGACTATATTTCCTTCCTCAATCCCTAAATTTTCAAGTAAAACTGATAAATCTTTCAGTGCATCAATAAGCTGTCCACTGTCATTTCTGCATAATCTAGTTGCTGGCATTTAAAAATTCCTCCATTTCCATCTGTCTAAAATCTGTAGATAAAACCATGCATCTAACAGCTTTCTCTTGCTGTTGCTTCATGTACTGCTCGTCCCGGCATTCTTCACACATGTTTCCTTCACCGGGATCTAAACTGCATCCACAGATTCTGCATTTTCTGTAAAACATAAAATCACGCTTTCCAAAAATTTAACTACGTGTTACAATAAACGCAGAAATACTTTTGTATTCCTACGGTAAATAGCACCTGCGTTCGCCAAAACATTCATGGTGCTATTTTTTTGTCCTCAAATTCGCCAAGGAACTCTACATCAGCGTCAAGCTTGTCCTTCCGGCGGATCATGTAAAAGTATGCTTTCCGCTTTTCTTCCCGGCGGTTCTCCACATCCATAATCGCAACTCCGACAAGTGCAATCACCGCACCGAGTGCCATTTCGATCAGCAGAAAAACATAATACATTCCATCCGCATCGAGCATTCCACCGAGAAACAGGATTCCAAGCCCTACCGCTATAAAGACTTTTGCTACATTTTTCATGATGCCTTGTCCTTAACCACAAGCTTAATTCCTTCCTGTCTTTCGTAAATCTCTAACAGAATGTCCATAATCTTGGCTTTCCTCTCTGGTGTAATTTCCATGTCTGCTTTGTTCATAGGAATCTCCTTTCTCATTATTTAACGCTCCCACACATGGCAATCTGCTTGTCAACTTCCGACTGTTTCTTCGAGATTGCCATACCATCCGCAACACCGAGAATATAGTTGAAGTTTTCTTTGTCCAACTGTGATACTATTTCAGCTAGTCTTGCAAGTGCTTCTTTCTTTTTTTCACTCATCTGCTCACTTCCTTTCTTGTTTTGTACTTTGTACACTATTAATATAGCACTATGTACATATTTTTGTCAATACTATTTTTTGTACAAAGTACAATTTTTTTATTTACTTTTTTAACATGTTGTAGTATATTATTAATAGGAGGTGAGAAAATGCAGAACCGATTAAAGCAAATAAGAAAAAAATTAGGTTGCAACCAGAATGAATTTGCAGAAAAACTCGGTATATCAGTTTCCAATATATCTAGCTATGAAGCAGGAAGAAGAAATCCGTCTGATGCTGTTATAAATCTGATATGCGAAAAATTTAGCGTCAATAAGGAATGGCTAGAGACCGGAAACGGCGAAATGTTCATTCAAAAGACCGAGAATGAAAAGATAGCTGAATTTCTTGCAGATGTACTGAAAGCCGGAGAAGACGATCAGATGTACAGATTCATAGCCGCTATTTCAGAACTGGATGAAAACGACTGGAACACAATCCAAAAGCTGGCAGAAAAGCTTGTAAAGAAGTAAAGAAAAAGACAAGGGCAATGCGCAAACCCTTGTCTTTTTCTTTTATCTTAAAAACCTCTTTATGAATGCATATATGGTTCGGAGATCATCCTCGTCCATGCACTTCTCTATTAATTCTATTATTTTCTCTTTAAGCTCTCCCATATCCAATACCACCTTTCTATTTGATACATAAAGTATACGAACGTATGTTCGAAAAGTCAATAACGCATCCATTTGTTTTTATCCTAAACTTTCATTTTGCAAAAAAATGTCATAAAAAAATGACAAAAATGTATTGTTTTATAATCATTTTGCTTTATAATTGTAGTATCAAAAGAAAGGGGAGTTCAAAATCATGAACGAATCAAAAGATACTAAAGTATGTAAACACTGTCAATCAGAAATTCCTAAGAAAGCAAAGATATGTCCAGTATGCAAAAAGAAACAAGGTTTACCGAAATGGGCGATTGTTTTAATTGTGATTCTGGTTCTTGCAGCTATCGGTTCTGCTTCTGGTGGAAATTCCGACAATTCAGAAACTACTACCACTTCACAATCATCAAGCACAAACGAAACTCAAAATTCGACACCAGAGGTAAAGGAAGTTGAGACCGAATCAGAGCCAGAAATTGAATATACTGCGGTTGATGTAAGCACCATGATGGATGATTTGAAAAACAATTCAATGAAAGCAGAAGATACTTACAATGACAAATACTTAGAAATTACTGGTCGATTAGATGTTATTGACAGCAACGGTAAGTATATCGGTGTATTCTCTCAGACAGACAAATTTGCAATTGTTGGTGTCCAATGCTATATAAAAGATGATGATGTAAAAGCAAAGGTAATGGAAATGTCCAAAGACGATACTATAACGCTAAAAGTTCATATTAAAAGCGTTGGAGAAGTTATTGGATACTCGGCAGATATTATAGAAATAGAATAGTATACAGTCCCTCTAGTAAATGAGGGACTTTTTTTAAAGGGAGTTAAAAATGAACATAGCAATTTATCCAAGAAAATCAAAAAAAGATGATAATTCAGAATCAATGGAACAGCAAATAGACGATTGTAAAAAGTACATTAATAAAACTTACCATAATGCAAATATAATCGTTTATTCTGGCGATTATGCGATTACAGGGCATAGCACGGCAAAAAGAAAGGACTTTCAGCGCATGATGGATGATGTCAGAGCAGGAAGAATCAATGCAGTTGTTATTATGAGATACGATCGTATAGCAAGAAATATGAGAGATTTCTGTAACCTCTATCACGACATGGAAAGCGCAGGATGCAACTTAATATCAGTGAGTCAGCAGATCGATACTTCCACGCCATACGGAAAGAACTTCATGTACCAGATGGCAAACATGGCAGAATTAGAATGGGCGGTTATATCTGAGCGATACAAAGACACCGCAGCTTATAAAATCCGTGAAGGGAAAGCTTACACTGGCAGAGTGCCCATAGGATTTAAAATAGAGAAAATAGATGGTGTAAAGAAAGTCGTACATGATAATGAGGAACAGACAAGGGCTATCTTTGATTATTTATTAGCAACCAAAAGCAAGCGCGGCACTGTTTTATGGGTACGTGAAAATTTGATTCCAGACTTCACACGTCACAAATTAGACACAATGATAAATTCAGATTTATATATTGGTAAAGTAAGGGAAAATGAAAATTTCTGCGAACCTTATTTTACCAAAGAGCAAATGGAAGAAATAAGAAGTGTCAATCAGATAAAATACGCTCCGTCCGGTCATATATATTTATTCAGTGGATTATTCCGTTGTCCTATATGTGGCAGGAAAATGGCAAGTTTTTACAGCATAGACAGGAAGACCAAAAAGCACCGGCAATATCAAAGATGCTGGTTCGGTGGAAATGAGAAATTGCACAAAACAAAATTAGTGTCAGAAGCAAAAACAGAAAAATATCTTCTTGAAAATCTTGATGCAGCATTAAAAAATCTTGAATTTGATGTAAAAAAAGAAGCAGGTAAACCAAAGCAAAATTTGAATAAAAAACTTAATGATGCGATAGGGGAGCGTGACAGACTGAATTACCTTTTTGAAAAAGGAAGAATTGATATCCCGGAATACGAAAAGAAATACAGTGTCTTATCAGAAAAAATAAATTCCATAACTGAGGAGTTGTCAAACAACAAAGTTGTAAGGATTGAGGAATTTAAGAAGCAGATCCCGGAAGACTGGAAAGAACTTTACGAACAACTAGATCAAAAAGGAAAACAAGAATTTTGGCATAGAATAATAAAAGAAATTTATTTGAATGAAGCCTTTGAAATTACTGGCTTTATATTTTATATCTAGGACTTGTACTAAACATCTATTTCCTAGCGGGAATCTGAATTGTTTTTCTGCGCTGGCAAAATGGCTTGAAGTCATGGTCACGACGTGATCCGCATAGCCGGCCGCTACACACATCGCACCGAGAGACAGCGATTCCCCACAGGTACTGCAGGCTCCGTAAAGTCCAAAGAGCGGTACCTGAAAATCCAGCACCCCAAACGAGGTCGCCATGGTCTGCCCCAAAAGATCGCCTGCGAAAAGATACCGGATGTCCTCTTTTTTTAATCCGGCTCTGCCGACCGCCATGGTGAAAGCTTCTTTCTGCAGCGTGCTCTCTGCCTCCTCCCATGTATTCTGACCAAATTTATCGTCCTCACCGATCACATCAAAATGACCTGCCAGAGGTCCCTCTCCCTCCTTTTTTCCAACAATATTTGCCGTGCTGATAATAAAAGGAGCCTCTGTAAAACAGAGGCTCTGTTTTCCCTTCTGCATACTCGTATCCACACTTTCTTTTTCTTTTAGTATGGATCAGGGAAGTTTTTCTTATTCTCTTTTTCATCATTTTCTTATCGTTTTTGCAATCGCTTCCGGTGATAACTGTAAAAAAACACAAAGCTCTAAAAACTCTTCGGCAAGCAGAGGTTCTTTATAATCCGGATGCAGTTTTTCTTCCGGAACTTGTGTCTGTTCTGAGATCTCAGATGCTGAAATTCCTTTTTCCTGCATATAAGCAAGGATATATTCTGTCACTCTGGATTTATTCATGCGCTCCACTCCTTTTCTCATGTGTTCTTCCCGATATATGCAGACCTCATCATGCAAGCATGTTCGGTCTACATATTCTCGATTGGCACCGCTCATTGCTTACGCACATTATATTCTTATAATTCAAGACTTTCAACCATATTTTCCCATATAATCAGAATTAATTGACGGTCTAAAATATGTGAGATATGATAACCATAATAACTTTTTAAATTTCAGAAACAGGGGATTTTTATGCGAAATGAATTAATTCCAAAGGTGTTAAAAGAATATAGAAAACGAAATCATTACTCAGTGAAAGACGTATCGATCAGGCTAATGGAACATGATATTGATGTTGCACCGAAGACGATTTATGGCTGGGAAAGCGGACAGGCACAGCCGACGGCGGACACACTGCTCTTACTGTGCGAGATATACAAAATCCCGGACATCCTGAACTCCTTCGGTTACGACCAGCCCGATGATCCGGCAGCTTCCCTGACTTATCATGAACGTGAGATCATCTACGCCTACCGCAATCGCCCTGAGTTGCAGCATGCGGTCGACATTCTGCTCGGATGCGATTAAGTATTTTGTTTCCTGTGATACAATCTGATCTGTGCGATGTATAAATAAAAAAGAGGTTTTTCTGTAGAAATATCTGTTTTCAGGATTTTTGCAGGAAAACTTTTTTTATGTGCTCTTTCCCCGGCTTCTTACGGATCCAGACAGTAACTCTTCTGTTTCCGTGTATATCATTTTATTTTCGCAGGTTGCAACTTTGCTTTAAGAAGTATAGAATAGAAGATACTCTGCGGTTTTATGGTAGTTCCGTAAAACCGTTTACCGCAGGACATTATTAAGGGAGATTTATTTATGAACGCTTTCCAATTTATCTTTCAGTATATCAAACGGCATAAAGTCCAGTATACGCTTGGTATCATCACGCTTTTTGTGGTAGACTTTGCCAATATTTTTATTCCGAAACTTACCGGTGTCATCACCGACGGACTCACCGCCCACAGCCTTGACTGGAGCGGAGTCAGATTAAATCTGCTTTACCTTTTTCTGCTTGGACTGCTGCTTGCGGTCGGCCGTTTCTTCTGGCGGTACTTCCTGTTTGGAGCTTCCCGCTCCATCGAAAAAGAGCTGAGAAACGACATGTTTTCCCATCTGGAAAAAATGGATGTGGAATATTACAACGAGCACAAAACCGGTGACCTGATGACACGTTTTACCAGCGATCTGAACGCGATCCGCATGGCGATCGGACCTGCCGTCATCTGTGTGTTTGACGCCTCCGTCATGACCCTTATGGTCATTTTCCAGATGATGTATTATGTCAGCGTGAAGCTGACACTGATCGCAGTCATCCCAATGCTTTTCATTTTATTTGGCGAGATTTATTATGGAAAAATCATCCGTCCGCGCTTTACTGCAAGGCAGGAGGCTGTTTCCGATCTCACCGACTACGTGCAGGAAAGCTTTTCCGGTATCCGTGTCATCAAGGCGTTTGTCCGTGAAAAGGCACAGCGTTACCACTTTTTAAAAGAAAACGAAAACACCATGGAAAAGAACTTAAGCATTGCAAAGATCCAGTCGATCGTCATTCCACTTTTAGATGTCATCATCGGGCTTTCCTCGCTGCTTACGCTCATTTACGGCGGCTATCTTGCGCTGGTCGGGGACATCACGCTTGGACGCTTTGTCGCTTTTAACCAGTATATTAACATGCTTGTCTGGCCGATGTTAGCCTGCGGGGATTCCGTCAATATGTTTTCGCAGGGTGCTGCCTCCATCCGAAGGATCCAGGAGATTTTCAAAGAACAGCCTGCCATTGCAGACACCGACAAAACAAAGGATGTGGACGACATTAAGGGCGAAATTGATTTTCATCACCTTACCTTCATCCACCGCGGCCACAGCGAACCGACTTTAAACGACATCACCCTGCATGTGCCGGCAGGAACAACGCTTGCGATCATCGGGCGCACCGGAAATGGGAAATCCACACTGGTAAATCTCCTGCTGCACCTTTACAACACGAAACCGGGCATGCTTTTCATTGATGGAAAGGACATTAACACCATTCCTTTAAAAACACTGCGTGAAAATATCGGATACGTTCCGCAGGATAACTTCCTGTTCTCGGACACATTGAAATCCAATATCGCATTTGGCGCTGAAAATGATGATATGGAAGCCATCCAGTCCGCAACACGCGCTGCCTGTATCCATGAAAATATTGTCCAGTTCCCGGACGGTTATGAGACAATTGTAGGTGAGCGCGGTGTCACCTTATCCGGCGGTCAGAAACAGCGGAGCTCCATTGCCAGGGCTCTGATGAAAAATGCACCGATCCTGATTTTAGACGACGCCCTCTCCGCTGTCGATACCGACACCGAGGAACACATTTTAACGAATTTAAAGAAAAACCGGGAAGGAAAGACGACCATTCTCATTGCGCACCGCATCTCGACGATCCAGAATGCAGATATCATTATGGTGTTAGAGGACGGCACTGCCGCCGAGATTGGAAATCACGATTCCCTTATGGCAAAACACGGGATTTATTACGATATGTTTGAAAAACAGCAGTTAGAAGCCATCCACGGTGAAGCCGGAAAAGCGCTCATCAGACAGAATTATCCAGCTGCAAAAACAGGAAAGGAGGACGCATAACTATGAAACGTTTACTGGCCTATTTAAAACCGCACAAATGGGTTATGACTGCTGCGACAGTCCTCGTCCTCTTTATCATCGTGGTAGAACTTTACCGCCCGATCGTCATCGGTGATGCGATCGATGATTATATCAACGGCTATTACGCACCGTACATCGAAACCACTGCGGATGCGCCGGGTGCTGTTCCTTATCATGACACTTACCTGACAAGAGATTTTGAAGCGGCAGACGGACAGAATTACGATCAGATTCTTCTATATAATAATCAATATTATATGGCAGAAAATCTTTCATCCGAAGAATGTGATGCATTAAAAAATGCAGATGCCGCCACACTTTCATCTTATGTAAACCAAAGTGCAACGCCTCTCACAAGGGACGACTTAAAAGATTTGCGGCATTATGATTTTGCCGGCATTTTGAAAGCGGCCGTCCTCTATCTGCTGCTTCTGCTCACCGGATTTGTCTTAAATGCATTAGACACCTGGATTTTGCAGAAAATGGGACAGGAGATCATTTACCAGATGCGTGAGGAGGTATTTACCCACATTCACAGCTTATCGTTAAACTTTTTCAACAATACGCCTGTGGGAAAACTTGTCACCCGTGTCTCCAACGACACCGAAGCGGTCAATGAACTTTTCTCCACCATTTTGGTAAAACTCTTTAAAAACATTGTAAAAATTATCGGATATGCCGTTGTCATGCTCTCCATTAATGTAAAAATGGCTCTCGTATCCTTTGCACTGCTGCCGCTTGTCACAGTGCTGACCTTCTTTTTCCGCTTTATGTCAAGGAAGGCATACGAGCTTACAAGAAACCGCATTACCGACTTAAACACATTTTTATCGGAACACCTCTCCGGCATGAAGCTCATCCAGATTTTTGCAAGGGAAGAGGAAAAATATGCACAGTTTGAAAAGAAATCCGAAGATTTATACAAGGCAAACTGGCGTGAGGTTATGACATTTGCGATTTTTCGTCCATCCATTTATCTGGTGTCCGTGCTTGCCATGATGCTTGTGATTGGAACCGGAAGTGCCGGGGTGTTAAACCAGACGCTCTCGCTCGGAACGCTGTTTATTTTTATCACTTATATTTCCTCGTTTTTTGATCCGATCCAGGAACTTGCGGAACAGTTTGGTACCTTGCAGTCCTCTCTCGCCTCCGCCGGAAAAATTTTCTCCATTTTAGACGAGAAACCGGACATTGTAAAACCAACGCACCCGGTTGAAGTCAACATCAAAGGACGCATCGAATTCCGTCATGTATGGTTCGCCTACGAGAAGGACGATTATATTTTAAAAGACATCAGTTTCGTCATCGAACCGGGCGAAAAAGTTGCATTTGTCGGTGCTACCGGAGCCGGGAAATCTTCCATCTTAAATCTGATCGGACGATACTTTGACATCCAGAAAGGTGAGATTTTGATCGACGGCGTCAACATCAAAGACATCGACACTGATGTGCTGCGCGCCGCGATCGGGCAGGTACAGCAGGATGTATTTATTTTTACCGGGGATATTAAGAGCAATATTTCACTGGACAATGAGAATATTTCCATTGAGGACGTGAAACGTGCCGCAGAGATCGTGCACGCGGATTCCTTTATCGAAAAAATGCCGGGCGGCTATGATGCCCCTGTCACAGAGCGCGGAAGCACCTTATCCGCCGGACAACGACAGTTACTCTCCTTTGCGAGAACCCTAGCTTACGATCCGACCATCCTTGTCTTAGACGAGGCAACTGCCAATATCGACACGGAGACCGAGGCTCTTATCACAAGTGCTCTGGCAAAACTCATGGAGGGCAGAACTACGATCATGGTTGCACACAGACTTTCCACGATCCAGCATGCCGACAAGATCATTGTCATGCATCAGGGACAGATCAAGGAAGCCGGCACCCATCAGGAACTTCTCGCCCAGAACGGACTGTACCGGAAATTGTACGATCTGCAGCTTGTGGAAGCGTGACAGTCCAATTTTTGTAACGACAGTTTATATGTCCGCCCCGGGAGCATGAACATCCTTGCCGCCGCTTTAAACACACCGGTTTCCGTCATGGAAACTGCCGGGGAAGGCGGCGCATGGGGCATGGCACTTCTCGCCTCCTATATGGTTCACAAAAAAGACGGCGAAACATATGTAGAAACAGAATGTTCACATTTACTGCCTGGTGAACGGTATCCTCTGATTATTTCCGAATCTCCACCCACTCCATCTCAAGCTTCGGTTTCACAACCTCTGTTTTGATCTCGTAGTATCCCTGTTTTAATTCCACACGGCAAATCTTCTGCGTGTTCGGTCTGCCTTCCGTGCCGCTCGTCTGCAATGTGAAGAATAATTCATCGTTGAGATAGAGGTTTGCGGCTGCCTGTGCCAGATTTGACTGCGGAGAAATAAATTTTACAACAACATTGTATACACCAGACTGGTTTACATAAATCTTCTGTGACACTTTATCTTTCGGAACAATGCTTATATCGCTTTCCCCAGTTGCCCCTTCTGATCCAGCCCCCTGCAACGGCTCATATGCCTTCACTTCCTCCAACGGTCTTAACGGACGTTTCATAACCGGAGCATTTAAAATAAACCGACAGATATTTTTTGCAGAGCGCTGCAACTCCCCAATGGTCAGCTTTCCATTGTCCAGTGCCTCCAAAATATCATCGCCCATGGCATTGATCTCCGCGCCGTTATTGTTGACGACCATGTAAAGGTCGTTCTGGGAGCGCACCATTGAAGAAAGTGCATGATGATCCTGCTTGCCACCTTTTACAACATCATTGACACTTGCCCACCAGTCGGTCATGACAATGCCTTCATACCCCCACTCTCCTCTTAAGATCGTGGTATTTAAATCATAATTGGATGATGTCCAGTGTCCATTGATCGGATTATAAGATGTCATAATAGAGGAGGCTTCCCCTTCTTTGACTGCAATCTCAAATCCTTTCAGATAAATCTCACGCAGTGCACGCTCTGACACAACAGAATCTACTGTATGTCTTGCCGTCTCCTGGTTGTTCGCCGCAAAATGCTTCACCGTTGCAAAAGAGCCGCCTTTTTTGATTCCCCTTGTCACTGCTGCCGCAAAACATCCGGTCACATAAGGATCTTCACTGAAATACTCAAAATTGCGTCCGTTCAACGGATAGCGGTGGATATTAATTCCAGGTCCGAGCAGAGTGTCTACTTCGTTTGCAACCAGCTCTTTTCCTTCCATCACATAAAGTTCTTCCATCATTGGAATGTTAAACGAACATGCAAGCAGTGTTCCGATTGGAAGCTGTGTTGCCTTCAATCCGCTCTCCATACGGATACCGGAAGGTCCGTCTGCACAGCAGGCAGCCGGGATTCCATATTCATACAGGCGGTCGCTGACACCTCCAAATGTGGATGCCGTACCCGGTGTTACTTTCGGGCTGCTCATTCCTTCCCCGCGCACGATCGTGGCAAGTTCCTCTTTGGTCAATTGCGCGATAAATGTATCCAAATCTGCTTTTCCCTCTGCAACATCCGAAAAACGGATTCCTTTGTCTCCGGTGATTGCAAGCTGCTCCGGCAAATGCGCCTCAATCCGTTCCTGTAACCGGATGGTCTGCTGCGGCACTGCCTCCTTTTCCTGCTGATAGCTTCCATCCTCCCGGCTCTGTCCCGGACGGATGCGCTCAAATGCTTCTGTCGGTGCGAGTGCTTCCTGCAGGGCTTCCGTCACACAAAGCTCTTTTACGATATATGCTCCTTTTCCATCCACATCTGCGATTTTCGTATTCCGCACACTATTACCCACATGGAATACGTAAGCACCTGCCTCTGATACATAGCAGGACTTGTGGCCTGCCACACCGGAATCATCATATGAAGCAAGATTTTTTACCGGAATGTGCAGTGTCATTTTCTGTTTTTCTCCCGGAGCCAGCTCCTTTGTCTTTGCAAATGCTTTTAATTCTCTCGCCGGTTTTCCAAGTTTTCCCTGCGGTGCCTGCACATAGACCTGTACGACCTCTTTTCCCCTGCAGTCTCCTGTATTTTTCACACAGATGGTAATCTGCACTTCTTTTCCTGCACATGTTCCATTATCAATCGATACTCCGTGACTGCCCCAGGCACCTCCGACTTCGGATTCTTCTGTAACCGTCTCTGCTTTTAAAATTTCAATGTCAAACTTCGAATAGGAAAGTCCAAAACCGAACTCATACATGACTTTTTCCGGGCAGAATGTCTCAAAATAGCGGTATCCCACATAGATATCTTCGGTGTAAAAATTGCGCACAGTGTCTCCGAAATCGTTCGCCGCCGGATAATCTGCCAGTGAACATGCGATCGTGTCCGTCAGTTTTCCACTTGGAGACACTTTTCCACTCAAAACATCCGCAACTGCATTTCCACTCTCCATGCCGCCCTGCCAGATATAGAGCACGGAACGGATATGATCCTTGTATACAGGATTCTTAAGCCAGCTCATGTCTATGATATTCGACACGTTCAAAAGCACTGCGACCTGTTCAAAATGCGCTGTCAGAACCTTCAGATTTTCAAGTTCTTCCGGCGTCAGAAGGTAACTGCCCGCCTCATTTGCATAATCCTTATCTTCGCCTGCAGTACGTCCGATAATAAAAATCGCTTTCTCTGATTTTTCTGCTGCGGCTGCCGCAATCTCCTCTGTGATAACCATCTCTTTCTGGTGCCACGGCTCTGCTGCCCAGCCGCCACCGCCGTTGTCAAACGGGTGGTCTTTTAACCACGCTCTGTAAATGTCTGCCAGCTCCTCATTCAAAGTAAAGCTGCCGCTCTCTCTCATTCCATCATAAATATTCACCGCATAAGGCACGTTGACAGCTCCGCCGGAACCAGTCCCGCTGCGGTAAGTCTCAAACTGGCACCTGCCAAACACAGACACCATCTCTTCCTTTTTCAATGGGAGCATGTGACCTTCATTTTTCAATAAAACGGCTCCCTCTGCGGCTGCCGCCCTGCAATATGCTCCAAATCCTTCCAATGGTACTCCGATTGTACTCATACTCATCTGCTTCCTCCAAATACGTTTCTATTTTTATTTTAAAATGTTTTCTTTCACATCACATATTCTAGTAAAATCTTCTCTTCTATGCTATAATTTTTCTATTCAAAAATATAACAATTTTGTCATTGGAGGTTTTCTATGGATTATCCGGAAGAAAGAAAACAATATATTGACGGCATCGCCTGCCAGTATCTCTGTCATATTGAAAAAGCAGAGAAACCGGGCAATGTATTTTCCGCTCATTTTCATTATTATATTGAAATGCTCTATGCGCTTTCCGGTCATTTCCGTATTTATTTAAACGGAATTTACCACGAATTTGCGGCAGGGGATTTTGTACTGATCAATTCCAGGGAAGTGCACCAGATCGACGCGCTCTCATCAGCGGGCGGCTCTTATATCGTGGTTCGTTTTCTCCCGGAACTCATTTACGACGGCATGACGCAGAGCCACTTTGAGTTAAAATATCTGCTTCCATTTATCACCGAAAACAGCATTTACGAAAAAGTAATTTCTTCTTCCATATTAAATGCAAAACACTCTGCCATCCCCGGACTTATGAACGAGATTATCCGGGAATCTGAGGAAAAACAATACGGCTACGAGCTTGCGATCAAAAATCACATTGGCGGTATTTTTCTTTGGCTGCTGCGCTACTGGCATGCAAATGGCGAAGAACCGCTTCTCGAAGATTTTGAAAACCAGCAGTTAAAACAGCAGCTCTCCCCAGCCCTGACCTACATGATCACCAACTATGAAAAATCTATCAGTGCAGCGGACATGGCAAAACTCTGTAATTTGAGCTACAGCTATTTTTCCAGAAGTTTCAACCGGCTTTTGCATATGAATTTCAGTGATTACCTGAATGAGATCCGCATCCGGGAAGCGGAAAAGCTGTTAGTCTCCACTCCCCAGAACGTGACGGAGATTGCATCTGCGGTCGGTTTCTGTACCACAAGTTACTTTATCAAACAGTTTACCAAATACCTGCATATTTCTCCCAAACAATACCAGAAACAAATGCGCCAGGGGACAGAAAGATTTCATTGCATAACCACGCAACACAAGCTATAATAGTTTGCAGTGTCCAGTGGTTCCTTAACGGTGATTGGCGGTGCCGGACTTGTCATCGGCTCTTTTGTATCCGGTGGTACTGCAACTCCAAACTTTACCCGATTCGCAAAGTCTGAATATCTGGACTACAAACGACAATGCCTTATATACCGCCGGACTCGGACTTGCTAATATCTTCCATCAGAAGAAAAAACCTATGGTACTGATCTCCGGTATCGTTGGAACGATTTTATCCGTCTGGTTATACTATAACTTCTGTAACTGGTTAAATGTATTAAACTGGGGGATTTCCTCCATCAATGGCATGGTGGTTGCTGTCGTCTGCTACCTGATTGGATATTTTGTGAAGAAAAATCAGAGATAAATAATACGTCCTAATTCTGCTGAAGTTCTGTGTGAGATGGAAATGACAGTGCGGTCTTTCGCTACACGCTTTAACGCCAGTAACACTGCCTTTTCCGTCTCTGCATCCAGATTCGCCGTGATCTCATCAAACAGCAGCATTTGTGGTTCCGCCACTGCGGCTCTTGCAATGGATAAGAGCTGCCACTGTCCCTGCGAGAATAACTCCGGCGTGCATTTCGTGTCATATCCGTTTTCAGAGCTTTCTATCACATCGTCTAACCCGGTCAGCTCTGCCACTGCTTTTACGCGGTCTGCCGGAATGGTTTCATCATACAGCGTGATCTGATCGCGCACCGTTCCCGGAACCATGTGGAAGGTCTGTTCTACATAGCCGAACAGTTTCCGTTTCTCTTCCTCCCGGACTGCCGCTGCCGGTCTTCCGTGGATCAAAACCTCTCCGCCCTGCGGTTCGTAAAGTCCTAAGAGAAGTTTTAAAATCGTACTTTTTCCTGCCCCGGTTCGTCCTGCGAGTGTTACCTGCTCCGCGTCCATGACCTTTAAATTCAAATGGTCTAAAACGACATGTTCATCATAACCGAAGGTCACATCCCGAAACTCGACAAACGGAACATCTGCTGTTTTATTTTCTGAGTGTCCCCCAGCCATCTGTTCCACGCATTCTTCTGCTACTGTCTCGCTGTCCTTTTCCACTATCTGCTTCTCCTCAAGTGCAAAAAATTCATTGATCCTGTGGATTCCGGCAATCGCAGACTGAATCGTCTGAATCTCCATTCCGAGGCTCTCCACCGGGGAGAATATCTGTGAGATATAGTTGATGACCGCAACCGCAGTTCCGGCAGACATTCCAAAGAAGGTCAGTACCGTGTGGTTTCCGGACGCGGAAAGCAGCATGACAACTGCGACAACCACCGCATTCAATATCAGTATCACCGGGGAGTAAACCGCATCATAAAAATTGGTGCGCTCCATCGCTGCATAACTCTCCCCGATATAAGTGTCGTAACGCTCTTCCATGTATGCTTCCTTTGCAAGACAATGGATTGTGCGGATATTGTGAAGCGTCTCCGGCACATGACCGGATGCCCGTCCGACAGCCTTTCGGTTTTCAATCTGCGCCGCCAGCATATTTTTCTGGACATGTCTGGTAAACCAGAATAAAAACGGCAGCAACACCAGCAATACCAGCGTCAGTCCACGGTTTTGAAACCAGATCACGACAAGGATACTGATAATCTTACATACATCCGCAAACATACTGATAATCCCGGAGGTAAACAGATTTTCCACCGTGTCAACATCCCCGACAAACCGTGACACCAGTGTTCCCGGCTCCTGCTTATTCACGCTGTCTGCCGTCAGACTTACAAATTTATCCATCAGGCTGCTTCTTAGTGCATGTGTGATTTTCTGACCAAACACCGTCAGGAGTCCTTCCCTCGCAGCTTCCAATATTCCGGTAAGTGCGAGCAGGACAAAATAGAGAAGGATCACAGAAAACGCCGCCTCATTACCGGCTGTCACTGTATCAATGATTTTTGCAAGGATCAGCGGAGGAATCAGCGCTGCCACAACTGCTCCGATCACTGCGGTCAGGATTCCGGCAGACAGCATTTTCTGTTTTTTGATTGTTTCCAGGATCACACTTTTTACCTGTCTTTTCTGTTTCATCTGCCACTCCTCCTTTCCTCTGTATGTTCAGAAACTGTTTTTCTATTTTCCGTTTCCACTTTCGCATTCTCTCTTTCATCGCTCTGTGTCTCATACAGACTGCGGTACTCCGGTATCTTTTCCAGAATTTCTTCATGTGTACCGGCCACCGCCTTTCCATCTTCCATCCAGATGACCTGATTCATCTGCGGAAACAGATATAAACGGTGAGAAATTAAGAAAACAATATTGTCTTTCGTCTGCTGTTTCAAATTGGCAAAAATCTGTTTTTCCGTGTTTTTGTCCAGTGCCGAAAAAGGATCATCCAGAATCAGAACCGGCTTTTTGTGGCAGAGTGTCCTTGCAAGTGCAAGACGCTTTGCCTGACCGCCGGAGAGACGTACTCCGCCATTTCCAACCACGGTCTTTTTTCCATCCGCCATCTCTGCAACTTCCTGTTCCATGCACACTGCCTTTAAGTAATCGTCTGCCTCTTTTTTATCACCGAGCAAAATATTATTTTCCACACTGTCAAAAAACAACTCCGGATCATGTCCAAGATAACCGATCCGCTTCGTGCGGTCTGCCTCGTCCATAGCCTGCAAATCTGTGCCGTCCACAAGAATCTGTCCCTCATAAGGATATTCACACAAAAATACTTTTCCAAGCGTTGACTTGCCACATGCGACCGCCCCGGTAATACCGATGATCTGTCCTTTCTCTGCGTAAAGACAAATGTCGTCTAAAATTTTCTTTCCATCCGGATAAGCAAAATTCAGATGACTGATCTGTATTTTTTGCACTGTTGTCTCTGTTTTGCCTGTTGGGACTGTGTCGTTTTTTTCCCTACACTCCCTGGCATGATTTTCTGCTGTCTGATCTTCGATCACAGTTCTCTCATCTTTTCGTGTCAGAAGTGGTTTGATACGGTTCCATGAAACCTGTGCTTTATGTACCGCATTGAACAGCTTCGCAGCGCTTGACGACTTCACGGAAAGTTTCACAAAGCACGACAAAAATGTGGTAAACGCCGCAATGCCCCATGCACGCCAGCCGGTTCCCAATACATTTTTCTGTCCGAAATACAAAATGAACAGCACACCTGCCATGGAGATGACGCGATACACCGGTGGCATTGCCGTGTTCCAGATGTTTGCTCTCACGGCTGCTTTTTCATACGCAGACAAATTTTCTTCATATGCATTCTGTCTTTCTTTTTCACGCCCGAAAACACGGTATGTGATTGCATTTTCTGCCCGGTCTAACGTCGCTGCGCTCAGCGCGCCGGACTGTTCCTTGTAGGCAGCCCCGGTTCTCTGGATCATTTTTTTCATTTTTTCTGCGGTCATGTAAGAGATTGGCGGAAACAGCATACATAAGAGCGCCAGCCGCCAGTCATACCACAAAAGCATTCCGGCATAGGCTGCCAGTGCCACACCTGTATCAAAAATTTCCGTCGTAAATTTCCGCATTCCCTCCACACAGTCATCAACGTCGAGGATCGCTTTCGTCATGACATTGCCTTCGCCCTCTTCCTTAAGGCTCGCCCTGCTTTTTCTGACAAGTCTTCCATAGAGGATTTCCTTCATCCTGCGGTTTACATTATTGGCAAAACGGCGGACATAAAAACGCTTGATATATCTCGAACTCTGCACGATCACGATCACTGCCACATAGCTTAACACAAGAATCAGCATATCGCCAAACTGTCCGGCACCTCTTAAAATGTCCACAAGACAGCCGGTCATTTTTCCTTCGAACCACGGTCCTGCAAGCAGTCCTACATTATAGATCAGACCGGATATTGTCACCGCCAGAAGTACTTGCCATTCTGCTTTAAAATAGGACAAAATCCTGTCCGGCTGAAATGATGCTGGCTGTTTCTGTTTTTCTCTCATTTTGTCCTCCTTTTCCCTGCAAAACAAGAAAGGCATCACACCAAAGTGCGATGCCTTCCATTCATTTCTGACTGTTTATTCATAAATATGTTTTTTCTTATCTTTTGCTTTTACCTGTTTTTTCTTTAACATATGTTTTGGATTTTTGTCTGCCATAATGTATCCTTCCTTTCCAATGCCTATAGGCTTTTCGGTCTGTAGGTTACTTTCTGTACAAAATAATTATCCTTCAATTGCGATGAATTTACGTTCCGGTACTGCTGCCTTTGCTTCTTTCTTTGGAACAAACAGTTTCAAGATACCATGTTTGAACTCGCCCTTGATATCTTCCTCTGTTATATCTTCACCAACATAGAAACTACGCTCGCAGGAACCTGCATAACGTTCTCTTCGGATGTACTTGCCGGTATCTTTCTCCTGCTCATCCTGATCAAGACCTTTTGCAGCGGCGATAGACAAATATCCATTGTCTAACGATACCTTAATCTCATCTTTCTTGAATCCAGGCAGATCGATAATCAGCTCATAGCCGTTGTCCATTTCCTTGATATCTGTTTTCATAAGATTCTTTGCATGTCTGCCATACAATTTCTTCTCAACCTTACTGTCATCATAGAATGGTAAATCAAACAAATCTTCAAATAAATCTTCTCCAAAAATACTAGGCATCAACATAAGTCATCTCTCCTTTTTCTACGGTATCCGCTTTCTCGTGGATATCTCATGCTTTATTACCTTGTTTCTTTGGAACTGGGATGTTCGGAGAACTCACAGAACTTTTACTTCTGAAATCTTTTCTGATCTCTTGGTTCTTCTTTTGTTCTCTTCCTTTGTTCTGACTATGTTATACACCCGTTTGTTAGCGCTGTCAAGAGTAGAGTGCTAATTTTTTGTGAAGATTTTGTGAAAGTGGACTACATTCACATAAATATGTATCTCCCGAAGCTGATTTTTTGTTTTCTGCTGATATTCTTCCTGCTCACACAAGCTTCTTTGTTCTCCACTTCCCGGTTTTCCAGCGCCATACCATGCCGACAGCCCGCACACACTCATCACTTGCAAGACCGATATACGCTCCCACAGCCATAAGCCCCATGGAAATTCCAAACAGCCATGTGCCTCCCACCGCAAAGACAAACATGAAAACGGCTGCGATCACTGCCGGGAACACTGCATCTCCGCTTGTTTTTAAGGCTTGTCCAAACACAAGATTCGTCACGCGTCCAATCTCAAGTACAATGTCGATTGCCAGCAGCTTGCGGACCAGCGCAGTCATTTCCGGGTTGTCTGTAAAGAGTGGCATAATAAACCCGGAACCAAGCACAATTGCTGTCTCCATGCAGACTGCCACACATACTCCGACAAATGCTGCCCTCTTTGTCCCTCTGTCACACTCTTCGAGTTCCCCAGCACCGATGTGCCAGCCTGTCATGATCGCATTTGCCTGTGCCAGTGCTGCACCGACACAATAGGAAAAATTACTGATCGTTGCCGTATAAGATCTGGCTGTCACATTCAGCCCTTCTGCATCCATCTGGTTCAGGAAACGGATGACAAGCATCATTGCAACATTATAGAGTGCCGTCTCACATGCAGATGGAAGTCCGACTTTCACGATCTGCCCTAAGACTGTCTTATTTGCGATCCTCTCTGTACTGTTTTTTGCAGAGATCAGCTTATGTGAAAAATACAGTACAATACACAGGTTCAGGATCTTGGAGATCACAGTTGCTGCGGCGACACCTGCAACACCTTTGTGCAATACAAAAAGAAATACTGCATTCATCACAAAATTTGCGATATTCCCAACGATCGTGGCATATAATGGCTGCTTTGTATATCCGAATGCGCGCAGATAGCTTGAAAAGATAGGAATGACCGCATTTAATATACACCCACCCCCGACAATTTTAAGATAAATCAACGCCGGTTCATACAATGCATCCGCAATTCCTACCATACGAAGGATTGCTCCTGCTCCCGAAAATAAAAATACTGCCATAAGCACGCCTGCAACAGCATTAAATAATAATCCAAGCTGCCTTGCCTGATAGGCAACTCCCGGTCTGCCTGCGCCAATATTCTGCGTCATGACCGAAACCATGCCGGAAGATATGATAGAAAACATTATGATAAAAATTCCAATATAACTGTTTGCCGTTCCCACTGCCCCGACTGCATAGTCTCCAACTGCGGATAACATCAGAGTGTCAACCATACCGGACAGCATATAAAATAGTGTTTCCAGACAGATTGGGATAAAAAGTCTTGTGAGCTGTTTCATCTTAAGTCTCCTTTTTCCGTTCATACTTATCCAATCTATTTTATATTATTTTCCCCTGAAAAACTTGCACTATTTTAACCAGAAAAAGTACAATTCTGCTCATTTTAAAAAATATATCTGCGTTATAAAAATCTGGAAGCCAGATAAAAATGAAATTCGTCATATTTCATCAGGCAATTCCACTGCTTTTCTTACTTCTTCCACCCACTCTGCACTATGACAGCAAAACAGTTCTTCATGCTGCATATTGTGCTTCCGGATATCCGGATTTTTGAAATAAGTACAATATCTCTTTTCGTATTTTTCTCCCATCTTGATTGCGTAAAAAACATGGATCGTTGTTCCAGGCACATCAATTCCATGCTGGACTTTCGTAACCAGATCAGAATAGAACTGATTATAAATACTCTGTTTCGTAATCCATGGACTTCCTCCCTTACCGATTCCAAACATATTTAAAAATCCATTATATAATTCTTTTTTGCCACCGTCTGTCTTATCCAGCTTTTTCTGCATAAATTTTGGAAGAGTACCTGTATGTACCATTTTATACATAAAAGGCACTACCATGGATGACTGAATTTTAGCCACAAGATATATTCTCCCACCATACTTTTTCCTGATTTCCTGCTCAATTTTTTCACATTCATCTTCCATCGAATAAAATTCCGTTTTCTCGTTTGGATCAAATCCATCATAAGAAACTGTTACCGTGTAAAAATAAGAATGTAACCCATCCAGTACATGATCAAAACTGCTATACAGACAGCAGGTGCCGGGAAATAAAAATATCACTGGTTTACGATTATCTCCACTTTCATAAAATTTCATAGCTGGTCTCCTTTAGGCTTTTCTCACAACGCAATGCATCCTCATACCTTTACGGATTTCAAATTTTTCCACTTTTAGTCCTGCTTTTCTGCTGCATTCCATGACCACATCTCTTGTTGGAACCCGGACATCTCCGTGCCCACATATATTTGCCAGAGGCATTTCCAGTGTATTCATCAGCCATATCAATATTTTATTATCACTTGTCACATCCCTCAGTATCAATCTTCCATTTGGACGAAGACATCTCTTCACACTGTCAAAAAACGCCTGTGGATTCGGATAATGATGGAAACTCATAGAACAAATAATTGCGTCAAATGAATCGTTTTCAAAAGGAAAGTTTTCACAGTCTCCCACAACAAATGTTGCATTTGGAATATTTTTCTTTTTTGCCTGTTCGATCATGGCCGGAGTCAGATCCAGCCCTGTATAATGCCGGTCCGGATATTTTTCTGATAATAAAGAAATCATTGGAGCAGGTCCGCATCCTGCATCCAATAAATCATTAAATGGCTCTTTTTCTAATTCTTCCAGAATATCCGGATAATCCTTCTTACACATTTCGTAAATACCAGCATGGTTACTTTCATATCTTCCAGCTGCTTTTGTAAATTCGCTGATTGACAATTTTTTGTATTCTTCGTTTTTCATTCTTTCTTCCTCCGATCACGTCTGTAGCATAAATCAATCTTATCCTAGAAATCTGGCTTCTTTTTCAATTTCAAATAAGCGTTCAAAACTTGTGTTAGTCTCTTTCTGCACTCTTCCATTCTGCAACCGCATTTCTCACCCGGCGGTCAATATCAAGGCGTGCTCTGCGGCATTCCTCCGGATATTTTCTTGCTGCCTGAAATGCCAGTTTCACAAAAAGTCCGGAACCAACCGGGAGCATTGTCTTTAGCATGCTCTC
>ERZ791921.180-NODE-180-length-59286-cov-12.690145_pt1 | contig 59286 bp, 49 predicted proteins | sample MGYA00510135_ERZ791921 | MGnify/ENA primary metagenome ERZ791921 (study PRJEB30046, sample SAMN00792070) | human gut metagenome | study: EMG produced TPA metagenomics assembly of the A metagenome-wide association study of gut microbiota in type 2...
TAACTATAAGCAAAAGGACGAATGAAAAAACTCTCGTTTTTTCACACGCCCTTTTTCTTTTTCATTACATATAAAATTCTGACTTGTGAGAGGCGCTTATATCTGCCCTTCACAACCTATAAAAGCACCACAGAATCTGCGACACTACGTCCGTCAAACTCCGGTTTAATTCTTCTTGCCAAGAGTGACAGAGATTGTCTGCTCCTCATACTGTCCATTGGATGATCTTTCAATCACCACATCCACCGTAGTACCTGCTGCATAATACTGCATATTGTAAGAAAGCTCCTCCATGGAAGTGACATCTTTTCCATCAAATTTTGTGATAATATCGCCTTTCTGGATACCAGCCTGCTCTGCGGCAGCTCCTTCCATGACCTGTGCGACATAAACACCGGTTGGCATATTATATGTTTTTGCAACATCGCTTGTGACATCTACACCTGTGATACCGAGATATGCACTGTTGGATTCGTCAACTTTTTCTTTTGTGATAAGTTCTTCAATAATTGGTTTTGCTGTATCCATTGGGATTGCATATCCAATGCCTTCAACAGAAGTGTCTGAATATTTTACAGAGTTGATTCCGATCACTTCCCCTGCTGTGTTTAATAATGCACCACCACTGTTACCAGGGTTAATTGCTGCATCTGTCTGGATCAGTTCTGCTGTATAATTGGTGCTGCTGGAGGAATCTGAAACAGAAACTTCACGGTTTAATGCACTGATCACACCGGTTGTTACAGACTGTCCGTAACCAAGAGCATTACCGATTGCGATACAGGATTCACCCACTTTTAATGTATCAGAAGAACCAAGTGTTGCAACCTTGATCTCACTCATTGTATCATCTTTAATACTGCTCAGGGCAACTTTTACAACTGCAAGATCCGTAGAAGGATCTGTACCTTTAATCTCTGCACTGACCGTATCATCATTTGCGAAAGTTACAGTAAGGCTGTTTGCTCCCTCGACAACATGATTATTGGTGGCCACATAAAGATACTCATTATCCTGACTTACAATAATACCTGATCCACAGCTTGTGCTCTCATAAGTCTTGGATTGTCCCCAGAAACTCTGATACTCTGTCTGGCTTACATTTGTAATTGCTACGATAGAAGGCATTACTTCATCGACAATATCTGAAACATCTGTTGCTACATAGGAAGATGAGATTGCTGTCGGCTGTACGGTAGAATCATCTCCGGTAGTCAATGAAGCCTGCACATTGCTTGCATTTGTTGTTCCAAAAATTTTTCCGGATGCATAATTGACACCTGTCATGACACCGCCTGCAACCAGTCCAAATACAAGTGCAAGTGCTGCACATTTTGCAAGCTGTTTTCCAAATCCACCCGGTTTTCTTTCTTTCTTTTTCTTCTCCGGTTTTGGATTGCTGCCATATGCATAACTCTGATAACTGGTATTGCTTCCATATGTTCCATAGTTACTGTTCTGGTTTCCATAGCCTGTACTCTGCTGATTGTTCTGGGTGGTTCCGTATCCAGTGTTCTGCTGGTTGCTCTTTGTATTTTCGTATCCAGCGCTCTGCTGATTATTCTGGGTACTACCATATCCATAACTCTGATTGTTGCTCTGGGTGCTTCCATATCCAGTGCTCTGATTGTTGCTTTGAGCATTTCCATATCCTGTGCTCTGGCTGTTATTCTGTGTCGTTCCATAACCAGAGCCATGACTGTTGTTCTGACCTCCATAAATAGAACTCTGTGTGGAGCCATATCCGCCTGCCTGGGATGCTGTACTGTCGTTCTGTGTATTGTTCTGATTTCCATGATTCTGCTGATTATTATATGAGTAGAAAGAATCAGAATACTGATTACTGCTATTATTATTGCTATTATTGCTATTATTGTTATTATAGTTGCTATTGCTGTTAGTGTTGTTATTGTTACTATTGTTGTAATAATTGTTATCCATAACAATTTGCCCCTTTCTCTGCAGCTTCTTACTATCCACTGCCTTTATCTTTATGACTTTAGTCTAGCGTCAAATTGTGTTCGAATTGTGATAAAATTATCAAGAAAAAATGTTTTTTGAAAATAAAAACTTCCCATCTCTCAAATTTTCCTAAACCAGAGAAACAGGAAGTTCAAATTTTTCATTTGTAAATGAATGTTACAGTTTTAATAACATGATGGAATACTGTGACAGAAAATTTATAACCCCAAGAGCTGCAGTTCCTGCAATGAATAAATTTTTCTTTTTTTCACTATCCATGCGCATTACCATCCACAAAATAATAAATAAATACATGAGATCCGTCAGATAATAAACACGGGCTCCCGACGCATAAATCGTTGGTGAAAAATATAACACTGCCTCACTGGCAATCCCCCCAAGAAAAACCATGCTGATAAAAACAGAATGCCCCGTCACTTTCCACAATAAAACCAGAGTAAAAAGAACAGCCGCTATCCACCAGAAAAAGGCAATCCGGTTCTGTGTGGTCATACTCTGCCATGTTGGAAGCTCCGTGAGACACTGCTCGATATCAATATCTCCAATGCCCATCTCTGAAAAAAATGTAATGCCGGCATAAGGAAGAATCGCTGCCACACTGAATACTATTGCTAAAATCTGATAAACTTTTGCTTTTTTTGACTTTATCAGCAAAAGAAAACCTGCTGCCCAGATTGCGATAAAAAATGCCTTTCCCTCATTTGCAAAGGAAGATAACATCCACTGAATGGTCATAAATAAATGCTTTCCTACAGATAACTCTTTGTACCCTGGCATCCAGGTTGTAATTTCTGATGCTACACGCATCTCATTTCCAGGTGCCATAAAAAGAATTACAAATGCAACAAATGTAATGGCTGTCTGAATCCATATCACCGCCGGTATTCTTTTTTTCTGTATCAAAAGACTTAAAATTGACAGTCCTTCAAATGCGATTAAAACTGCTCCCATCTGCTCAATCGACATCGCTGCAATGACACTGCATGGAATAGCATAGATCAATTGCCTGTTCGAAAACGCCCCTGTATCAAACACAAGATCCGCAAGAGGCATCATCGCCCAAACTCCTGCTGTGAATGTCCAGGTATAAAATATGGAACCATTCACCCAGACCGCAGAATATCCCAATGTCATGACACTCATCAACAGATATCCACTCGCAAGTAAAACCGGATACCGGATGCTTTTCCAGAGATTGCGCCACACGTTTAATTCTCCGGAATTGTGTTGCTCTGTGCCAACATCCACACGCTCCTGATACTCATTCAGTAACGCAATATATCCCGTATAGCCAGCCGCCTTGCATCCCAATCTTAAAATTCCGATTGGAAGCAGCACCATCATAACCGCATCTGTGGCTCTCCAGAATCCAAGTCCGAGATTAAATGTGATATATACAATTGCTTCCGCGGCCATCCGCCCTACCCATGTCTGATAGCGCCAGGATAAGTACTCGAAAAATCCCATGGTGGTAGAATAATGGTAAAAATAGGTGTCATCGCCGTCGGAATAACCCATCTGATTTAAAATCACAAAAATAGCGATTGCCATGAACGCCCAAAATATCCATACTATTTTTTTTTGATTTGTCTTGCTCTTTTCTTTGTCTGCACTCATATCTATAATATTTATAAATCCCTTAATGTCTTTTTTCTCTTCTAAAAAATCCAGCAAAATTTCTTGAATTGCCAAAGTTCGTTTTTTACCAATTACGGTCTATGCTTATATCCTTGTCATCTAAAATCACCGACTCAATAATATACTTTGGTCTTTTTTTTGTTTCCAGATATGTTTTACCGATATACTCACCGATGATACCGATCGCAAATATCTGCAGACCGCCAAGCACCCAGATAGATACCATAATACTTGCCCAGCCGGGAACGACGTTTCCGTTAAAATAATCCACAAAAGACTTGATCAGCATTCCCAGACTGATCAGACAGATCAGCAGACCACCTATTGTGATCATTCGAATCGGTTTTACAGAAAGTGAAGTGATTCCTTCAAACGCAAATGTGATCATCTTTCCGAGCGGATACTTACTCTCCCCGGCAAAACGTTCTCCCCTCTCATACTCCACAGTAGTGCTCTGAAAACCGATCATTGGTACGATCCCGCGCAAAAACAGATTCACTTCATCAAAATTCAACAAATTTTCAGTCGCACGCCTGCTGAGCAGTCGATAATCTGCATGGTCATACACAATGTCAGCCCCAAGGAAACTCATCAGCTTATAAAAAAGATGCGCTGTTCCCCGCTTAAAACAGGTATCTTTTTTTCTGGAGGAACGCACTCCATAAACTACATCATTTCCTTCATAATAAGCATCGATCATACGGTCAACCGCATTAATATCATCCTGCAGATCTGCATCCATCGTAACGATCATATCTGCATACTTTACTGCCGTAGCCATACCCGCTAAAAGAGCATTCTGATGTCCCCTGTTTCTTGAAAGATTCACTCCGGCAAACACAGAGTTTTCCTCACATAATCCCTTTATCATACTCCATGTCTGATCTTTCGAACCATCGTTTACAAACATGATACGGCTGTTATCCGCTATTTTATTTTTCAAGACCAGAGACTGCAGCTTTTCTAATAATCTTTTTGATGTCTCCGGCAGAACTTCCTGCTCGTTATAACAAGGTATCACAATATATAATGTCTTACTCATGAACATCCTCTCTCATATCCCAGTATCCCGGATTCATCGTGTACTTTAAAATCTGTTTTCTGCTGAGCTTCTCATAATGCCTGCCCATCCAGAAACCTGCATACTTTCCAACACACTGCATACCAAAATGAAAAATAAGCCATGGCTTTCTTATTTTAAAAAGATATGCAATCGTACTCTTCACAAGCTTCATGCCCTCGGCTTCTGAACTCACCTGCTCGAAAATCTCCGAATGCTGTTTCTGTGAAACTGCAAGATCAAAATTCCTGTGAAACTGCTGTCTCATCGTATAATTGTGCGAATGTACTACTTTTGCATCTGCAGCATACGCAACACCATATCCATGTTCGATGGCATTTGCAGCAAAAAACATATCCTCATTAAAAATAACCGGTGACTCAAATCCACCCAACGCTTCAAATAAATCCCTGCGATATGCCGCACAGACGTCCGAGCAGAAAAACGTTTTGATTCCAAGTGTTGGAATATCCGCCTTTGTCTTAACACGGCTTTGTTCTGGATAATTAAACTGTCTCGTATACTGCTCGACAATATGGCAGTCATTTTTTGGAAGCTGTCTTGCGTAAGCTACTGCTACCAAACAATCGCCTTTTGCGCTTTTTTCAGTGCCTTCCACTTCCATTGCATTCTGCTGTACCCGCGCAGACACCTGATCTTCCTTTAAAAGCAATGACTCCACTAATTTTTCTACCAGAAACTCATCCGCCGGAACTGCATCCTGCGTCATAAAAACCATCACATCCGCATCCGAATGTTCTGCTCCAAACTGCCTTGTCCCACCATGGTCAAAATCTTTCTTCGCAATATGAAATACCTCATACTCACACGGAAGTTCTTTCAATACCTGTTCAATCGGATAAGCAGCTGTTGCCTGTTTCCAGAGTTCCTCTTCCGTATTTAAAATAATTACCCTATGAACGACAAAGGTCTGCCCCTGCAATTTGTGCAGGAGCAGACATAATGTTTCATCCGGTTTATAAGTTGGAATGATAATATCTACTGTCATTTATCTGTATCCACTTCCCTCATTCATACCTGTGTCATTGATAATCTTCTTACTGTTTGCAAGAACGGTATCCGATGGTGTGTATTCCTCATCACCGAACAGGAACTGGTGTAATTCGATTACGTTTGATTCCAATGTACAAGGTACAACCACACTTCCTTTGGATCCGAGAGTTGTTGATCCATGGTTAAACGGAAATCCTGATGTCTCGCCAAGTTTGTAATTAAATACCTGTGCTGCTAATGCAACTAAATCTGCATTCGAAAAGCTTGTCTGAATATCCCCAAATACAGCATCGATCAGCTTATTAATCGTAACAAGATCAGATTTCTGTGCCTTTGCAACCATTGCCGCAAGAACCGTTCTCTGACGTTCTGCACGCTTATAATCATCGCCTGCAGTATAACGGATTCGTGCATAAGAACATGCCTGTACACCATCCAATGTCACGTTTGTTCCACCACCGGAAAGATACTTGGAATTCTTCTTGGTAAGTTTATTGATCTCATCCATATATCCCTGCATAAGAACTGCTTCTTCATCTGTGACTTCATCCAGTGTAATACCACCGAGCAGATCCACACACTCAACAACGGCATTAAAATCTACCGTCACATAATCTGTTATGGACAGATCAAGGTTCTTATTCAACATATTAATGGCCGCCTCCGGACCACCTTTTGCATAAGCGGCATTACATTTCTTAAAGCTTCCATCTCCTGTATCCAGATAAGAATCTCGGAATACAGAACATAATTTGACTTCTTTAGTATCATTATTGATATTGGCGATCATAATGACATCGCTGCGTCCCTTTGACAAATTACCGTTAGAGCGGTTGTCCAGACCAAATAAGGCAATGGTAGTATAACTCTTCATAATCTCCTGGGATTCTTCTGAAATACCTTCGTTCACCTCAATATTTTCAAGCGGCACCTCCTCACGCTCAATACGTGACAGTTTACTAACCATAAACAAAACACCGGCAAGAATTATTAGAACTAAGATTTCAATTACCAACAATATAATCCGTTTCTGTCTTTTCTTTCTCCTAATTGCCTCTCGCTGTTTCTTGGTCATTGGTTTACGTCTGCTCTGATGATTATTTGCTTCACTACTCATGAATCATTTTCTCCTAATACGCATTTTTATTGATAAATCCCTTGAAAACGGTAAGGAATAAAATCTTAATATCTAGTCCTAATGTCCAGTTTTCAATATAATATAAATCATGTTCAATCCTCTTTCGAATGGAAGTATCTCCACGATATCCATTCACCTGTGCCCAGCCGGTCATTCCCGGACGCACCTGATGCTTGATCATATATCTTGGAATTTCTTCCCGGAACTTCTCCACATACTGCGGACGCTCCGGTCTTGGTCCTACAAGACTCATATCGCCTTTTAACACATTAAAAAGCTGTGGAAACTCATCCAGGCTTGTTTTCCGTAGAAATCTTCCCACACTGGTAACTCTTGGATCATTTTTCTGTGTCCAGCCTTTTCGTTCCTCTTCCTCTGTCTGTACATACATTGTGCGGAACTTATACATCTGAAACGGTTTGTTATGAAGGCCGACACGCTCCTGTTTAAAAATTAGTGGTCCTTTAGAAGTTGTTTTCACCAAAATAGCTGAAACTAACATAACTGGCGAAAAAATTATAATACAGATAACTGCACCAATAATATCTGTTAATCGTTTGATCAATGCGTTGAATGTATTACTCAAAGGTACATAACGAATATTAATAACCGGAAGTCCCAACAAATCTTCTGTATATGGTCTTGTCGGAATAATATTTCCATAATCCGGAATAAACTTTGTATGAACTCCTGATTTTTCACATTCGGCAACAATTTTATTTAATTTATAATATTCTTCTAACCCTAATGTAATAGCTATTTCATCTAATTTATTTTCGGGCAATATATACTCAAGGTTTCCAGTGCTTCCTATTACTTTTACCCCTTTATATACTGTTCCCCTCGCTATATTATCATCAAGAATCCCTTGCACATCATATCCCCATTGCGGATTCTGTTTAATCCTATCAATGTACTGTTCTGCTGCCTTTGAATATCCAACAAGCAGAATATGTTTTAGATTGTATCCCTTTTTTCGAACACTACGCAATATAGCCCGAATAAACAGCCTCTCTATTTCTTCTAATATTATATTAATAATATAAAAATAGACAAACATAGAACGAGAGAAGTTCTTTGCGTCTTCCGAATATGATAATACAAGGAAAAAACCGGCAAACACAATCAATATTCCAATAGTATTGGCCATTATTATATTTGACAGTTCTAACCGTCTGCCCTGTACACGTTTTGGTGTATACAAATTAAATGCATAATATAATAATAGATATAACGGAACAATTAGTATTAAAGCTTTCATATAAAAATTGAAAGACAACACACCAATTTCCGGATTAACAATACCACTTGAAAATTTTATCCACCAGGCAATTACATATGACAGCATTACAACAATTGCATCCAAAACAACATGTAATCTGTTAAAATGTTGCTGATTATTTTTTATCATATTGTCATCCTTTAATTTTCAAGCTATAGTGATTATCTCTTATTCACCATATAATATTCAAACACAATCATATAATATCTTTTGTGCTCATTGTGATAATGATACAATAATTTCCAACAAATCACAATCTCTTTTTATTAATATATTTGTCTTTAATTCTTAATATTTTCTTATCATTTGTAAAATGATATTAATAATTTAATACTATTTTCCACTTAACACTCTGAAAATATTAATCCATAATTCAATTTGTATATAAATATAATTCCATAAATTTTGTTTGCGATACCTGACTTTCCAACATTTTTTACAATCGCGGACGCCTTCTTTCATTCCCCGCCAATACTCATGTACAAATCCTTTTTTCATAAAAAACAACGTTTTCACAAAAATACCCAACAAAATAAACGGACTATTCAAGACGATCTGGATCGACGGCATATTTTTATATATGACAAAAATAGTATTCCTTGCTGCAAGAAATACTTTCTTTTCATTATAACGCGTACCTGTTGTTGCACTCCCCACATGGTATACCCTTGCCTCTGGTTCATACCAGTTTTCATATCCAGCAATCCTTGCACGATATCCAAGATCCACATCTTCCAGATATGCAAAATGATACTCGTCCAATCCACCAATCCTTTGTAATACATCCATACGATAAATGGCTGCACCGGCACAACATGAAAACACGCGGACAGCCTTCTCATAATCTGCACATCTTTTACCTTTGCCTCTGGCGACCGCCCATCCCAGAGCCGTATATAAATCTCCTGCATTATCTAAAATCTCATGATTTTTAAAATCGATCATCTGTGCTCCACAGGAAAAAATCTGTTTTGATCTTTGAATTGCATTTAGCAGAGCTTCTACAAACTGTTCATCCACTTCCGTATCATTATTCAACAAAATAATATATGGTGTCTTTGTCTTTTGAATCCCAAGATTCACTGCTCCACAAAAGCCCAGATTTTCTGTCAATGATACTATTTCCATATCCAGAACTTCCGAAGTAACACTCACGCTTCCATCTTTAGAACCATTATCGACAACAAGAACCTTAAAGCCCTTATATGTCTGTTTTTCCAATGTTTTCAGACAATTTTCCAGCAATCTTTTCCCATTATAATTTGGGATTATAATTGTCACATCCTGCATGAATTCATCCTAATTCCTTTTTGTTTTTCCTTTGCTGTGTATATACATCCAGGCCGCCGCATATTCCTCGCGCTCTTTTTCCGACCACGAAACATAGGTAGCAAAATCCACCTTGGCAAGCGTCATATCCTGTACACCACATTTGTAACATTCTACATTCTTACGTCTCGAAACCATACGCATCCACCCACAGTCCGGACATATATATACTCTCATCATAAGCATTTGTCCTCTTTTTCATCTTTGCGATAAAAATATTATAGCACAAGACAAAAAAGCTTCCCACTCATTTTTCATGACAAATGCCGACATCTTTCGCATCTGTTCTTTATTTTCCAAGTAAATACTGATTACTTACCAATGAAAAGTTACGATTATAATAAGGATCTCCATCCTTTAAAATATCCTTCCATAAAACGCGAAATGTATCTATTTCCCCCTGAAAACGCCGGACTTTTTCAGGCGTATCCTCTGCCCCTCTGGATTTTGATTCGTAATGATACCCCTCAATTTTTGGATCATACATCACCAAATAACCCTTTTTTCGTACTTTCAGGCAAAAATCCACATCATTGAATGCCACCTGTAACTTTTCTGTAAATCCATCTACTGCATCAAATACGTCTTTCTTTACCATCATACACGCTGCGGTAACCGCACTGTAATCTGCCTGCAGGGAAGCCCTGTTTTGATACCCATGTTCCTCCCGCGGCAGTCCCTGAAACATATTAGCTGCAATCCCCCGCTTGCTTCCACCAATCCCAATAACGATCCCAGCGTGCTGCACCGTATCATCCGGATAATATAACTTTACACCGGTAACTCCCACTTTATTTCTATGGCAGTCGCCTGACAGTCTTAAGATCCAGTCCGTGCCAATCATTTCAACATCATTATTCAGGAAAATATAATACTTACCAGTTGCAAACTGAACACCAAAATTATTCAGCTTTGAATAATTAAATTCATTTTCCCATACAACCACTTTAATATCCATGTTGTGAGACAATTTTCCCTGAAATGTCTGAACGCCATGCACCTTTTCTTCTCCTGGTGCAATTCTGCGGTAAAACGAAAACGTATCTTTACAACTATTATTTTCCACAATGATAATCTCACAATTGTCATAATTTGTCTTTTTAATTCCATCCAGACATTTCTGTAAAACTTCTATTTCATCTTTATTTGGAATAATAATGGAGACTCTTTCGTGTTCTGCGACATAATATTGAACGGAACATGCCTGCAATTGATTTTCCACCGTAACCTTTGCCTTTTCTCCCATACGCTGTAAGTGCTGCTCTACAAGCTCACACTGTCTCTGCAGATAATAATCCCAATATATTTGATCTATATTCTTATTTTCCATATGATGCACTAATATATCAGAAATATGTCCTATGAGCTCTGTATGTTCGATGCAGCAGAGAATAAATTCATATAATTGTATTTCTCTTTCTGCAGCCTTCTGTGTCCTGTTCTGGATTTCTTCATAAATTCTGTTTTTCCCGGTTATATTGCAAAGTTTTTCCTGTAATCCTGCCTTCTCTATAAACTCGCACTTTACAACAAACGATGTCCCAAAATAATTCTCTGTCCGCAGTAAATCCAGATTATAATCAGGTTTAAAAAAAGGAACTGCCTCTTCTTTTACATCTGTGACCTTATCATCATCATAATAAATCAAATCTTTTTCATCACTCGAACAAGCAATCCTGTACAAAGCCTGTTCTGCTAAAACATCCCCATTATTCAGGAAAAGAATCATTGCCGCTCGTTTGTTTTCCTCTATGGACCAGTGATCATACGTCTGATTTTTCAGAGAATTTAATGTTGCGGGACTGATTTCTTCTTCAGGCTCCTTGCCTATAACAATACGGAAAAATGGTTTATCTGCCCAGCTTTCTGCTGCCTTTTTCTGCTCCTGTAATTGTTTTTCCGTAAGTGAATGTAACTTCTTCCATTCATCATATGTAATTCCCTGTTCTTCACCTTTTTCCCGTAATCTGATCAAAAAATCTTTTACCCCATAACATCTGAGAAAATGAAGACCACGGATTACTTTCGAAACAATATCTTTCATATAATTCACTTTCTAAAAAAACAGGTGGTAGCCATTCTTTGGTACCACCTGAAAAATACTATTTAATTTCTAATTCATCCCATGAATCAGACGGAACTAAAGCAACATAGGTTTTACCTGTGTTGATTTTAATCTCATTTCCTGACATATCATAGTAACGTGTTGGAGATGTCTCTGTTGTTTTTGTCCATGTAATTGGAATTGCCTCACCATTTGTCACATAGTAACCATCCTGATTAGAAGCAATACAGTTATAAATCATGTATCCATGCTCATCCAGCTGTTCAAAATCACAGGACTGAAGTAATAAATTCTTAAATGCAAGCTGTGCGTTGTCATTACCCGGATCCACATGTGCTTTGCCATACTCAGAATACTTATAAACCTGTTCTGACTCATCATACTCTAAATATGATCCATTATGAGGAAATGGAAGATCTACAGAGGCTGCTTCTATTGCATCACTTGCTGAAGAAAGATCTACAGGCTCTGACTCGCTTGCAAACTTATAATGAGCTCCTTCATAATACTGTGTATAAGTAGTAGAAACACCAGTGCTTGAAAAGTTTCTGTCTAAATCACCTGATACAATATACTCTGTGTATTCTCTAGGTTTTCCATTATTAACGCGTGAAAACGTTCCACTAAAATGATCTGTCCATGGATGTGCCAGATACTCATCAATGTAGAACGGACCACCATCATGGCATACAACCGCATTCCATTCTGCTGCCAGAATCAGGTTTGTAGGTCTGACACTTCGGATACTTCCTAATTGTTCAATCTTCTCCCAGTCTTTTACCAGAACCATAAATCTGGTAATTCTTCCGTTAGCTGTACTGTTCATCATCTCATACACAACATCTGCATTCTCTGATAAACCATAATGCGGTAATGCATAAAGTTCGTTATCCACCATTGCTGCGATAGGTCTCTGATCTTTTAAACTTTCATCGATCAATTCATTTGTCAGCTCGCTATGATAAAATCCTTCCGGCGCATCATCCTGCACATCTTCTTCCGCTTCTGTTACTGTATCTGCCGCAGCATTATCATCTGCTGTCACATCTGCCGTGACCTGATCGTTGACTGTGTCTGCATCTTTTCCACAGGCTGCAAATGAGCATGTAACTGTCAGCATAGCCATTATTAGTGCTAATCTTTTTTTCACTCTTAAATTCCTCTTTCTTCGTTATTTACCCAAATATGGTATTAAGATTTAGGAAATGTTCCCAAAAACATATACATATATTAACATAATTTTGCATAAAAATAAAAGGGATATTGTATTATTTTTGTGAAATTAACGAATTATTAAGATTTATATTCTTCTAATTCTTTACTTACTCCGACTTTAAATTCCACAGGATCATATCCAAATGCTTCTGTCGCCTTTGCATGTGAATATACACGCGGTTCACATAATCTCTGTACTTTTTCTCTGTAATCAATATTCCTAAACGAAATTATATAAATAACTACTGCACCCCAAAATGCCAATTCAAATGGTACACTGATAAAATGAACTTTTTTTCCAAGACAATTTCCAATCTCTAAAAGCATCTCACGGAGCGTAATTGGTTCTTTTCCCGACAAATCAAAATCCTGATTTGCTGTCTTTTCCTCATTCATAAGAACCTGATAATAAGCTCTACCTAAATCTTTATAATATACTGGCTGTAATTGATATTTTGCACCATTTACCACTGGCATCATTGGAAGTTTATCTACCATTTTAGTAAAAACATGAACATTATGATCACCTAAACATCCATATATCATTGTTGGTCGAAGTATAGTCAATATAATTCCCTCTTTATTACATATATCATAAACTACACTATCGATCCTTCGATATTCTTCCCCTGCTTCCTTATACTTTGAATAAATACCAGTAGTATGAACAAGAATCAATCTGCGAACATGACATTTTGCTGTCACTTTAACAATATTTTCCGAATATTTAATTCCAGCTATATGCACAATTGTATCAACTCCATCCAACTGATTTTCAAGATATAATTCATCTTGCAGATCACCATATGTTATCTCTGCAATTGGTAATAATTTCTTTGTATTTTCTAATCTTGAACTGCTCCTCGCTAAAATTTTTATTCCGCTCTGAAATTTATCCAGTACATTATCCATATGCATTGAAAGATATTCCGCAAATGCTTCACCTGTTTTTCCTGTAATTCCAGTGATTGCTAATTTACAGTTCATATAATTCCCCTCTTTCTTCCTTGAAATTCCAATATGGATCCCCTTTACAAATATACTCTCCCCAATCATTCTTCAGATTTTGATTGCGGTTCATGTATTCCTTTTCTTTTCCTGATTTCACTGCAATCACTTCTGGATCCAGAACAATTCTATATCCTGCTTTTCTTAATCGGATACATAAATCTATTGCCTGTTCTTCCTTTGAAAGTTTCTTGTTTATTTTTCCTATTTGTCTTAATGCGCTTTTCCTGACCACTGCAAATTCAAGCGAAGCAATGCTTACATCCTGTGCCAGTACTGCACGTTTTTGATATCCCCGATATCGAATAGATTTTCCTCGAAACAAATGATATAGTTTTCCCTGCTGATCATAACTCATACCACATTCAACAATTCTGCCATGATAAATTATCTTTCCGGCAACCATGCCTATCTCAGGATCAACAAATCTGCTACTCAGTCTTTTTTTCCAGTTTACATCTTTCGGTTTTAATAAAACATCCTGAAAAAAAACGCCCTCTTCTTCCATATCTGTCAAATATTCCACATGATAACTTCCTGGATCCACTCTTGGAATAACCTCTACAGCACTATAACCACATCGAAATAAATGATCTGATATTGCCTTTGCTCCATTTAAAAAAGCATACTCTTTGTTTCCACTATTTCCAGCTGTTGATGTTTCACTTATCCGCCAATGATATAATATTTTGGGAATATGACATACCCTCTTCGCAAGTTCTGTACATCTAAGCATATATTCATAATCCTGCGCACCATCATATTTTGCATCTATTTTCCCTGCCTTTTGCATTAATTCTTTTTTTATCATAATAAAATGACATAAATAATTATAGGAGCATAGCAATTCTTTATTATAATCCGGTTTAAAATGAGGATTACTATATCTTTTTAAATCGTCAGAAACTTTATCCTCATCTGAATAAAACAGATCCGCACTTGCATTATTTTGTGCAGCAATTACCATTTCATATAAAGCATTTGGTGTTAAAATATCATCGTGATCCAGAAAACATATATACTCTCCTGTCGACATATCCAATGCAGCATTTGTGTTCTGTGCAATCCCACCATTTTTTTCAAGTTTTTTATACTTTATTCTATCTTCATTCCCATGCATTGACAAAATCACACTTTTTACTTTTTGTGTTTTACTTCCATCCGCTATACACAATTCCCAGTTCTTATATGTCTGATCCATAACTGAAAGTATCATCTGCCTTAAAAAATCTGGCTTTGTTTCATATGTCGGTACCACAATGCTCACTAATGGTTCATTATTCCATTTTTTATTGCGTTGCAAACTCAGTTCATTCTCAGTAGGTAAATACTTCTCATATACTTTTTCATACTTTCTTGTACAAGATGTTATGTTTTCGTATACTTTATAGCCAAAATCAATGATTCCATAATGCTGGATCAACTTTAAAGTTCTCCCCATTGCAACTCCTTATTAATATCGATTTTCTCCATCATGGGACAGTAATGAAACATTGGTAATCCCTTCTATTTTTTCACATTCACTTAATAAATCTTTTTCTTTTTTGGTACGAAGTTCTACTACCATATTTATACCGTCAGTTCCAATATTTCTAGCCTTGATTTGATACCCCTTTGCATTGGTTTTTAAAATCTGCATAAGGTTTTCCTCCATATCTTTATTAGTTCCATTGAGCACTAGCAGATATGGAGCTTTCGGTGGTTTTACAACTTCTAACAATAATAAAAGAATCGTAACTGCAAGGCTCATAATAATTGCAACCTGATATAACGATGCACCACAAATAATCCCCACACTAATTGACCAGAATAAAAACAGTAAATCCAACGGATTTTTAACGGCATTTCGAAATCTCACAATTGATAATGCGCCTACCATACCAAGTGAAATCACAAGGTTAGACTGCATCGCCAACACAATTGCCGCTGTAATTACTGACATAATTGCTAACGTTTTATTAAAATCTTTTGAATAGAAATTTTTATTAGAACATAATCGATAAATAGCATAAATATATAGTGCAATCAATATTGTAATCACCATACTTATAATAATTGTCGTGTTAGTAATGTCTGAATTAAAACTCTCTAAAATTGATTTCTTAATAATGTCATTTGTACTCATACGATTTCTCCTTTATTCAATATACTTCTTCCCATATAGTATTTGGAAAAGCTTATCTGTTGTAAATTGCCCAATTCAAGTAATTGTAAAATAAAATCTGGTATTAATTCATCATGCTTAATTTCTAATATGTGATTATCTACCGGTAATAATGGGATTTTTTGCAAATTATCGTCAAATAACTTATTTGTTTCCTCCGAAGCCGCAATATTTTTATCGAATGTTATTCTTACATTTCCGATTGGATAAGTAAATGCGGTTCTATCATATTCAATGATATTAACCGGATGATATCCATAATTTAAAATTGCCACCGCAAACATACGCATCACTTCTCTGTCCGAATATAAAAACTCTTGACATTTTCCCAATAAAATTTTTTGAAATTCTTCTTCATTGATACAACAAGACTTCTTTTTCGTAAGATTTCTATATTTTTCTTTTACCTCTAGCTTAATTGTTTTTCGGCTTTTGTTGTAAACTCTGATACGTAACTTTTTTCTGTCATCTACTCCTGCATCGTTTTCAAAATAGCTAGAATTATCATAATTATCAAAATAAATACTTCTTATCTGATATGCATCAATTTCTTTCTGATTCTTGTCTATCGACATTACTGCCTGTAATCTCGCCTTTAATATAGCCAATTCCATATTCGTGCATATATATTTCTTTTCCACACGATATTCCATTTTATCCATCCTTTACAATGTACCAAAATATGTATCGAGATAATTCAAACGATGATCTATCCAGTTTTCAAGATTTTTCCTTCCATCTTTCACTTCACATTCTGGCCACTTTTCTTTTTCTCTGTTCCATGCCCCACTATCTTTTAACAATTCCATATCATCATTTATCATACCTATTAGATTTTCTGTTGTCAAAAATGTTTCTCTCCAAAGTCTCCATTTTTCTTTGGTTTTTCCGTTAATGTTTTCACTATCATTCTTTTTTAAGACTTCATAATCCTGAATGGAACCAAGTATTTTGTCTTCCGCCACATTCACTGTCCACAATGCTTCCTTGTCATCCACCATTGTGTCTCCCCATGTGTAATTCAGATCCCACACAGTCTTATATAATTTATAACTGCTATCATCCTGCTTTTTTGCTATAATATAAGCATTCTTCCATAAATTGTCAGTAGCATACGTAACCTGACAAAACAAATAGTAATCAATAATATTATCTATATCTATTAATTCTTCCGCACTCTTTATATCTGGTACATCTGTCCAATAGAATTTTTCCATATAACTTTTCAATGGACTCCACACAGACTCGTCCTGTACCTCCTTTGGATATTTCATTGAAATTGTTCTTCCACCATTTTCGTTATATAAGTCTGGAAACCACTCATACATATTGAATACATCGTTTGTCGGAATTTCCCAACTGCGTACCTTATATAAATAATCACCCTGCCCAAGTGAAAAATGTTTTCCATTCATTGGTTCCATCAACGCATAAATACCACGATAAATATTATTTATATATACTTCTACAAACTTATAAGAAGCCGTTTTTACTGCATCTTGTCTATTCTCATTAATTGCATCCCAGAATTTATATCCAAGATTGTCACGCATTCTGGTAGAGTCCGTGTAAAATCCTGTTAAAATCCAATCATCATCCTTTTGCATTCCTAAGAAACTTGTCTTAACCTGATTTTGTTTTTTATCACACAAGCTTATTTTATAATTCCTTTTTGCATACATTGCAGAAGCTGCACCTCTTGCATGATACATAGATTTTGATGAAAATACATTATATTCTCCATTTTCGTCATAGCCAAAAAAAGTCAAATCCGATAGTCTGTTATAATTATCATTTAGTCCATTTATTTTCATAATTGGAAGACCGCTAAAAACTATACTTTTCTCCCAATATGTGTCTTCTGATAACAAGATACACTTAAAAGCATGACCATCTTTTATTGCCTTTTCTTTTTGATCAAAGTAATCGTCTGACAAAAAATACATTTGATATTCTGACACATTATTATAGTCAAACTTGCCTATCCAATCATCCTCTTCAAGTGGCTGATAAATGTAATATGTCCTTGATACCCAATCATACGCGATATCCTCACCCTCAAACGATATATTAATCCACTCTTCCTTTCGCTTCCTGCCCTCTGTCAGATTCTGTACTTCTTTTTCTGTCACAACTGGAATTCCTAATACTCTTCTGCCATCTTCCTTTGCATAATAAATCAAAAAAAGTATCAACAAACCTATCGTACAGCACAACAAAAGGCATTTTAGCCAATAGTTTTTCTTAATGTACATATTATCTACCTTTTTATTCAAGACTATCTATATATTGATCCAATACATTTAATCGATAGTCAATCCAATTACTCATTTCCGTTATATCTTTTGAATTTTCAGATTCCGGCCATCTTCTGGCATTTCTGTCCCATGCCCCACTGTCAATTAATGGCTGCATTATTTCTTTTGCAGTAGATGTCAGACTGTCTGTATTTAAAAATGTATCTCTCCAGGTTTTCCATTTTTCCTGAGTTCTTTCAACCATATAATCTTTATCCATTTGCATTAAAGTTTCATAATCAACTATATCGCGGAATAAGTCATCATGATACTGAAAATCAGTCCATAATGTTTGTGGATTATCAGAAAAATTGTCTCCCCATGTATAATTTAAATCCCATACAGTTTTATAAAATTTAAACTTTCCATTTTTCTGTTCTTTCATGATATAATAGGCATTTTTCCAGCGGTTATCGTTTGCATATGTTATCTGACAGAACCAATAATAATCAATAATATTGTCTATATCCACCAATTGTTCCATATTACTGACATCTTTTTCTTCATCCCAATAAAACAATTGATAATAATCCATCAAGGGTTTCCATTGCTCCCCTTTTCCAATCTCAAAAGGATACTTACAAGTAAGTGTCATAATATGATCTACCCACACATCATCATCTTCGCTGAAATATTCAAAATCATCTACCGATGGAATCCCCCAGGATCTTACTTTATACAAATAATCTCCCTCTTTCAAATTCATGGATTTACGGTTTATCGGAACCATAACTCCATATAAACCCATATATTCATTATTAATAAATACCTCGCAATATTTCATGCTAGATGAAAGAACTGGCTCGTCCTCTAATTCATTCATTTTATCCCATAAATAATAAGATAATTGATCTCTAACATTGCTGGAATCTGTATATAATGAATTAAGTTTCCAATCATCATCCTTTTGCATTCCCAATACACCATACTTGACAGAATTTCCACTTTCATCCAATAAACTTATTTTATAATTTCCCTTGTTAAATAAGACTGACCCAGCACCTCTTTGATGATACATTGATATTGACTGAAATGTTTCATAATGTTTTGTATCCTCATTAATCCAAAAGATACTAAATTGTGACAATCTATTTTCCCCATCATCCGGTCCATCCAGACAAATTACAGGTAATCCGGTAAAAACAACCTTACCTTCTGCATATGTATCACCAGAAACAACTATATAGGAAAAAACATGTCCATTTTGAATTGCCCTTTTTTTATCATCAAACATTTTATCTTTCAACCAATAAAACTGGTTTTCTTCGTTTACTTCTATTTTTCCATTCCACTCATCACTTTCCAGTGACTGTGAAATATAATATACACCCTCACTCTCATTATATGGAAGTTTTATTCCCTGCATCTGTAGATTTTCATCTACTGTCATTTGCACTTTATCTTTGATCAGTTGTTCATAAAAGTCTTTGTCTATCACTTTGACTCCCATGACTACCATTGCTTCTTCTTTTTCAAAATAAATAAAAGTTCCAGCCAATACACTGATGGTAAAAAAAAGCAAAATTATTTTTATATAATAATTTCTTTTCAGATACATTTATACTCCTCTTTTATCTACCAAATAAAATTTTACTCAGCATTGTTTTTTTCTTTACCAACAACGTAATCTGATATAATATTTCACATCCTATCAATGCCAAAAGCAATGTAAACACCCAATCATACAAAACAGTATTTTCAGTCAACGGATTAAATCCCAATACACTGATTATTTTTGCCCAACATCCAACCGCCAAATACTCTACTGCAATTTTCTGCATCACATAAATTTGCAATGACATTGCTCCAAATCCAGCAATCTTTCTTACCACTTTGCTATTTCTAAAATATTCTGTACAATATTCAACTACCATAATCACAAAAACAGCTCCACAAAGTCCAATTGCATACCGATATATATCTATTTTTAACTGCGCCATAAATTTCGAAATAGTTTCAAAGTTTGTTATTCCTGTCGTATATATATATGAGTTTGAACTATAATACGGTAACAAAATTGGAAACATAGCCGCCAAACTAATTTTGCAACCTTTTATAAACTTTTGGGAAATTGTATCCTTATACTTATTGTATAGATATCCAAGAATGAAGTATGGATACATGAACATATGATTATTGTAATTAGGAATAAAATATAGCAATGGGAAAGCAAAAACCAATACTATAATTTCCAACCTTCCATCAAATAATTTTCCTATAATACATACAAAAACACTGCATATTAACAAAGTCCATAAAAACCAGGTTCCCTGAATCGACCACCACATTTCCTGTAATGAAAATTCCATTTCTACCTTCATTACTTTCATTTCTACTACATACTGAATAAAATACAGGCAGGCTCCCCATACACATGCAGGCCAGACAAGATTCTTTATTCGATTAATAATAATTTCTTTTAGATTTCTTTTCTTCATTGTATAACAGAAAAAATATCCACTCATAATCATAAATAACGGCATAACAAAAGAATGAATAAACTTCATTGCATAATCTTCAAAAACCGGGACTGTGTCATCCACATAATAATATTGAACAAAATGAACCCATAACACACATATAATCGCTACACCCTTGGCAACATCCATTGCCTGATTTCTCTCTTGTTCTGCCGTCATCATCACAATCCTTATCTCCTACTCCCAATCCATAGAAATTCTTTCAACATCATCCTTACTCAAATCTCCAATTAATGTTTCAATATACTTCAAATCAGTTGAAGAAGCCTTAATACCATGGTAAATGCCTTTTTTTATATAAAAAGCTGCACCCGGGACTAATTTATGATATTCCTCACCAATCTTAAGCACTCCATCACCTGATATTATAACAATATTTTCATCATGTTGTAAATGCCTATGATATGAGGTGCCTTTTTGAGCCATCACTTTAACTCTATTTGTGACACTTTGAACCCCATCTTCATCTGTCACATCGATTGTTTTGATTGTTCCCCATCTCCGTTCCTCAAAACGCGATTTATCTCCTATATCATTTAAGCAATCTTTAATATAAGAACTCTGATGCTTATCTGCAACTAAGATTCCATCATGTGATGCAGCTATAACCATATTCTTAGCCCCCATTACCACCATCGGTATTCCAAGCACATTAATAGCATGTGTGTTTTCGCATGTATCATCCCATGTCACATCACCAATACTCTGTTCATTCATCTCTTCTGTCAATGTATTCCATGTTCCAAGATCTTTCCAGATATCATCATACTTAATTGCAACAATATTCTTCCAATGTTCCAACACTTCATAATCAAAACTTTTCTTTGGTAATTTTTCATAATTAACGACCATATTTTCGTAATCTGTTGTTACGCCATACTTTTCGACCCACTGTGCTGCCATAGACAATTTAAAACAAAATACTCCACAGTTCCACAATGCCCCCTCATTTACCAGTTTTTCCGCTGTTTTCTCATCTGGTTTTTCGCGGAATCCCTGCACTTTCAATAACTCATCGTCGCCATTTTCCGGAACAATATAACCATATTTGGTAGATGGATAAGTTGGTACTCCACCTAACAATCCTATTGTATCATCTGTTTTTGCTATATATTCACCCAAATTTTTAATTCGATTAAAAAATTCAATCGTGGTATATGGATCTACTGGAAGAAATGCAACGACATCTTCTTCTTTTGCGCCTTTTTTTGATAGAAGGTATGCGCAGGAAAGCATCACTGCTGGAAACGTATCCCTTCTCATCGGCTCCACTGCAACCTCCGCAGCATTTTCTAATTGACTTCCAATAATTTCTACTTGAGCATCGCTGGCACAGACAATTGTATTATCAGATAATCCTGCATTTTTCAACTGTCCGAAAACTCTCTGTAGCATAGAGCACTTTTCTTCATCATCTTTATTTTCATGATTCATCAACTTAATATATTGCTTTGAGCATAAATCATTAGATAAAGGCCATAATCTTTTTCCGGAACCGCCGGATAACAGTACAATATACATATATTTGTTCTCCTTATATTCGAATGGCACAGTTTTTACGCTGTGCCATAAAATCTGGTAAATTTATTTTTGATTTAAGAATTATTAGCGTTCTGCACGCATCGGATTATTCAAGAAGTCCTCATATGCAAGACGGATACCATCCTCAAGTTCTGTCTTATATGTCCAGCCAAGTTTTGCAGCTTTACTCACATCCAGAAGCTTTCTAGGAGTACCGTTTGGTCTTGTAGTATCCCACTTAATCTCGCCTTCATAACCAATGACCTTTGCAACAAGCTCTGTCAGTTCCTTAATGGTAAGCTCTTTTCCGGTTCCTGCATTGACAGTCTCGTCACCGGAATAATGATTCATTAAGAATACACATAAATTGGCAAGATCATCCACATATAAAAACTCACGCAATGGGCTGCCATCTCCCCAACATGTTACCTCTTTTAATCCATTTACTTTTGCTTCATGGAAACGACGGATCAGTGCAGGCAATACATGTGAATGTTCTGGATGATAATTGTCATTTGGTCCATAAAGATTAGTTGGCATAACAGAGATATAATCTGTTCCATACTGCTTATTTAAAAACTCACAGTATTTCAAGCCGGAAATTTTTGCAAGTGCATATGCTTCATTTGTCTTCTCTAACGCACTGGTCAAAAGACAGCTCTCCGGCATAGGCTGTGGAGCCATACGGGGATAAATGCAGGATGAGCCTAAGAACTCCAGCTTTTTACATCCATTTTTCCATGCTGAATGAATCACATTCATCTCAAGGATCATATTGTCATACATAAAATCGGCAAGCGCATTCTGATTTGCGACAATACCGCCAACCTTAGCTGCTGCCAGAAATACATACTCCGGCTTTTCCTCTGCGAAAAATGCTTCTACTGCATCCTGTCTGCATAAATCCAGCTCTTTGTGTGTGCGTGTGATAATATTGGTATATCCCTGACGCTCTAACTCACGGACAATTGCAGAACCTACCATTCCTCTGTGTCCTGCTACATATATTTTTGCATCTTTTTCCATCATGATGCCCTTCCTCCTCATATTGAAAGTCAGTTTATCCTCTGGCTCATTCTTTTTTATTTTTCTAATAAAGCCTTTTCTCTTTTTGCAAGTTCTCTGTCATGCTCTGCCATAATGCGGACGAGTTCCGGATAACTTGTCTTCTGTGGATTCCATCCAAGAACCGTTTTAGCCTTGGTCGGATCTCCCCAAAGGTTATCTACATCCGTAGGACGGAACCACTGTGGATTGACACATACTAACATTTTACCTGTCTGTGCGTCATAACCCTTTTCATCTACGCCTGTTCCCTCCCAACGGATCGTAATACCGTTTGCTGCAAATGCCTTTTCTGTGAAATCACGGACTGTGTGCTGTTCTCCGGTTGCAATGACGAAATCTTCCGGTGTTTCATGCTGTAAGATCATCCACATACATTCCACATAATCTTTTGCATATCCCCAGTCACGCAGACTGTCCATATTACCAAGTTCCAGATGATCCTGAATTCCTTCTGCAATACGTCCTGCTGCCAGTGTGATCTTACGTGTCACGAAATTCTCACCACGTCTCTCTGATTCATGGTTGAATAAAATTCCGTTCACTGCAAACATTCCATAAGCTTCACGGTACTCTTTTACGATCCAGAAACCATACTGTTTTGCAACTGCATATGGAGAATATGGATGGAACGGAGTTGTCTCTCTCTGCGGAACTTCCTCAACTTTACCAAACAACTCAGAAGTAGAAGCCTGATATACTTTTGTTTTCTTAGCAAGACCTAAAATGCGGACTGCTTCCAAGATACGAAGTACACCGATCGCATCGACATCACCGGAATACTCCGGCACATCAAAAGATACCTGTACATGAGACTGTGCTGCAAGATTATAGATCTCATCCGGCTGTACCAGCCCGATAATCCGGATCAAAGAAGAAGAATCAGACAAATCCCCATCATGTAATGTAATTGCGTTCTTAGCGATCAGATGGTCAATACGTGCTGTATTGGAGATAGATGCACGACGTGTAATACCGTGAACCTCATATCCCTTCTCTAATAAAAACTCTGCAAGATAAGAACCATCCTGTCCTGTGATACCTGTGATCAATGCTACTTTACTCATTCATTAATCTCCTTTTCGTTTTTATACTATATACGAGTTATATAATTATTTTGCTTTTCTTTGCTCTGTGAGCCGATACTAAGAATAATCTAATTTTTCATTCTTTTCAATTGATTATATTGCCCAAAAATAGTATTATATTGCTATAGCATATAATACCGGAAAGGCAATGATCTCCCATGAAAAGTTCCTTATTTGAAAAATATAAAACATCCGAAGTTACCAATACCAGACGTGTGATCTGTACTCCCGGTCAGTTCACCAGAGATCACTTCTTTTATATTCAGGAAGCCGGATATTTAAAAAGTCTGCAGCCCCATCTTTCCAAACGAAGCGGACTGAAATCCTACCTTTTTATGATTGTGCTCTCCGGCAGTGGAACCGTTTCTTACAAAGATGCTTCCCCAGCAAAAACAACCGCTGTCTCTGCCATGGCCGGCGATTGCTTTTTTCTCGACTGCTCGAAAGAATATACCCATATCAGCAGTGAAAATGATCCATGGGAACTGCTCTGGATCCATTTTTATGGTCCCCAGGCCGAGGGCTACTATTCCTATTTCTGTGAACATAATGACTGGCATTTCCGCTCCCGGCATCTAAATGAGCTGACGGCCAGCATTACGCGAATCCTCGAATTGCATGAACACCGGAATGATGATACCGATATTGTGGTAGCCAATGAGATCACGCATATCCTGACCCTGATCTCCACTTCCCCAAAAGAACTGGAACGCAATGATTCAGAGCTTGAGATAAAACTCAAAAATGTAACCAGTTATTTAGACGAGCATTATACAGAAAGTATTTCTCTGGATTTTCTTGCAGAACAGTTTTACATCAGCAAATATTATCTGAGCAGGGAATTTAAACAAGAACACGGAACGACCATTATCCAGTATCTACTGACAAAAAAAATCACCCATGCCAAAGAGCTTTTACGTTACAGCAATTCTTCCATTGAAGATATCGCTGTGCTCTGTGGCATAGATGACGCCAGTTACTTTAATAAAGTTTTTAAAAAATTAGAAGGTTGTACTGCTTCGGAGTATCGGAAACGATGGTAGCATATACCTCCACTTTTCCTTAATTTTCCACAAGGATACTGCCCAAAATATTTATCTTATTTTCCTTACAGAGTCCAATTTCATTTCGAATTTCTTTGTAATATGACTTCTGCTGTTCTTCCATAATAATCGCATTTCCACACTGTGAAAGACTGACGAGTGCCTCTGAAGAATAATTAACATCACTACAGTAAATTAATTCAATAGACACTTTCTCTAATTCACTTTTTAAAATGTTCAATAACTCCTCATTATCACATTTCTCTGTACTCACAATACATACTTTATGTATTGATGCACGTTCACAGGCAAGTTGAATATTAGACACCAAATACAGTATCTGCTGCTCTTTCGATAACATCTTGCATCCAACCCTTTTTGCCCTATCTAACATCTTGTCAACACAGCCACCTAAACCCTTACGATACTTCTTCAGAGACACACTTCCAAGATTTATAACCTGTAAGTCATTCAGTTCTTCTTTATTTCTCAATTTTCCAGACAGAATATAAATCAACACTAAAAGAGCTGTCGCAAAAAAGAATCCTATGAGTCCTCCCATCAAAACGTACTTTCCATCTATAGATACCAAAGCATGTGTCGGTTGAGCCACCTGATTTTCTTCCTGTTCCGCCTTTTCATCACCTTCTGCTTCCAAGCGGAGAATCTCATCCCAGTTATTTAATACCGTTGTAGTTGTATCTGTTAAAGACGAACGCAATCCGGATAATGATATTTTCAGTGATTCTACATATGTTTGATCATCTCTTTGAATCTGATCCAATTCATCATCAACAACTGTCGATTTATCATCGCTTAATATATTTAACTGGTGTTCCCCGACTTTTGATTCTACAATTGTTTTATACTGATTCAATAGATTTTTCACTTCATCTGCAATTGCCGTACATTCATCTTCATCTGAATGTCTTATCACAACAGAAAAAGAACTTTCATCACTTGACTCAAACTGAAAAAGTTCTGTTATATATTCAGGTTTTGTATCAAGATTGAGATTCTCCACAACATCTTTACCAAGTTTTCCATTTAAAACATAATTACGATAAGCAAAAATCAAATCTGAAGATTTCTCATCATTTTCATTATCAATAAAATATTGCAATGTAACTGTTTTCTCATCAAATGGATCTATATTCATCATAATGGAATTGCTTCTATATTCATTTCTATAATCGATCCTATTGTTCAATATTACCAATTGTTCAACAAGCAGCAAATCATCTTTGCTCAAGGAGTTTTTCACATCAAGTAATGATTGTGTTACAACTGGTGTATTTGCTATTTTATAATCTTGTCGATACTTCACCCCTCCAAGTAATACTGCAAACAGTAATATAAATACTAATAGTACTCGCCATTTTTTCAAAACATACCAAACTATATCTCCCAAAACAAGTTTTCTTTCTGGAATTAAGCTTTCACTTTCTTCATAAAAAATCATTCTTTTTCCTCCACATCTATCGATTCATCTTGATCACTGCATAATTCTCTGTAGTTTCTAATATTTCATGACCAAGCGACTCATAATTTTCAAGCAGTGTCTCATCTTTCTGACTGACAACATAATCATATACATAACCACAATTATAATCCTGAAACTCTAAATACAAGCCAAGATCGCCATGACAGGTAAAATTGTAATCACCATAATCCGTGACTCGAATGGAATATCCCGCCAATCTAATCTTTGATGTATACTCCCTGATAAACGGCCAGTTTGTATCTCCCTGTGGAAACAAAATATTTACATATTCCCCTTCACCTGCATCCTTTAAAATACACTGTGCCACATCTATTTCTTCCTGCGGAATCTTATACCGATTCTCTGTCCTGTGGTATGCCTTAAGCTGATAATAAGAGGTTCCCATCGTACCTAATAAAACGATCCATATAATCGTTACTGCTATTCTTTTTTTATTTCTACAATAACTGATTGCAACAGTTGCGGTATATGCAATCACATAAGATATCGGTAACAGATAAAACACCCGGATATAAGTTGTTGTAAATGTTGAAAACTTAGAAGCTATCTTTCCAAACAAGGGATTTAATATTATTCCAAGAATTAGCAAAGAATACCATAATAGTATTCTTTTATTTTCATTTTTTTTGCTTTCAAAACAGACAAACGCAAGACATAAAATATATATCATCCAATATCCCTTGTCGCCCCAGAATACACGAAAGCTTTCTTCTACTATTCCCATATGCTTACCATCCTCCGAACGTTGTCAGAATTGATATCACATACATTCCAAGATAAATTGCTGCAGGAACACAACAGATACCTGCCTGCAGTAATATCATAAATCTATGCTTCTGTATCGCATTTAAAAATGCAATTGCTAATAACATCACAGGAGCAATACCAAGACTCATTAACGATGCAGATGCCGCTGCAAACATTGTTACCATCAGCAGAATCATCTCACCTATTGTAAACTTTTCACAAAACACCTTATTCCCGACATAAAACAAAAACGGCAACACAATCACCGCCATGATTGCTTTTCCCTGCCAGGGGCATACCATTAAACGAAAAGTTTGTGTATAATTTGAAAAGGCCATAAATAAATTTACAATACTAATCACAAACAAAAAGATTTCTGATTTATATCTGGAATCTGGAAACAACAAACCTCCTATCATCCACTGAATATAATAAGCCATGCCGATTATTATAACAGGTAATATTGTCTTTCCAATTACCAGTGAATGTAGTCCTGTTATTCTGGCAAGATATGCCATAAATGTAATAAATGATGTCAGCTTATACTTTAATGAAACCTCATCTATTGACAGTTCATGTCCGGTAAGGCTGTCAACCTTAATAATCATATCTGTCTCATCTGTATCGTTTGCCATTGTAATATACGTATTATCATCCGCACAATATGCATAATCAGGCATAAAGCATACTAACGTAATAATCTGTCCTAAAATAAGAGCAAGTGCCATATAAAAAAAGAACGAATGACCTCTAAATATATTTATCCATTGCATTTTCTCTTTTACCCATATTAATATAGCTCCTGCGTACTTCCATAGTGCAATGGCAGAAAGTATTCCAAGAATAATGCTATAACAAATTACTAACTTAGAAAAACTATACTCTTTTAATGTCATTGGTACACAGATAATCTGGTATAAAGCAAGCATCGTAAGGAAACCAGACAAATACCAGAATCCTGGTTTCATACAATATTCTTTTTTTATTATATCCGCAACCAGCCTCCCTATCAACAACGGAACAAGAAGCAATATCACGAACAATACTATAATTTTCATCATATATCCTATAAGTTCTTTTTAATCGTTCTAAAATCTTTTACAGCCTGAATTCCTATTTTTGTTATTTTCTTTAAATTAATAGAGTTCACGCCACCCTGTCTCGGTCTAAATGTGATTGGAATAAACTGAACGTTTTCTTTTCCTCTTAAAAATAAAACAGTGAGCATCACATTTGACAGATTAAAATTTTCCGGCACTTTTACTATATACTTTTGCAATAATTCCTTAGGCATAAGTCTATACGGAGTATTAGCATCCGTAACTCGAATTCCAAAAATAAAAAACAAAACAATCTTTAACACTTTCGTAACAAATATTCTTGAAATTCCGTCTTCTCTGTGATTACGGTATCCTATAAGGATCTTTTTTTCGTCACGCTGTTCCCAGAATCCTTGAAACTCAGAAGCAAGTGTCTGTCCATCTGAATCTGTCTGAAAAATATAATCTGCTCCATATTCTAATGCATAGAAATAACCATATAATACAGTAGCACCATGCCCACCATTCTCTTTTGTAACAGGAAGTAACTGTGGAAGTTCTTCCTGTAACGCACATAATTTTTCATATGTCTGATCCTTTGACCCATCATTAATAATGACAAGCCGGGAATCCTGACTGATACCCGCAACCACTTCATGCCACTCCCTGGCAACCATTTCAATGTTTGCCTCTTCATTATAGGCCGGGATAATTATATATAACTTGTCCATACTATACCTTTCTCTCAGATGCCCTACACGCTCATAAATTTAAGCATAAATGAAAAAAAAGTTCCGTCAAGGTTCTCACTTTAAATATCATTTATTTTTAATAATTTAATGTTGCATTACAAATGCTGCAATATTCAAAAAAATAAATCCAAATGGAATTGCAACAATAAGCATATTTACAGCCAAACGTTGTACCATTAATCTTCGATAGTTTATCTTCTGATCTGTAATGCGTATCTTCTCTGGTCTGTTTTTCCATAGAATCGCCCATAAACATAGGAGATAAACTGCAAAAATATAATCACAATAATCATCAATTTTCAATGCTTTTGTCACCATATTCATTCGAATCCAGAATCCTTCATAATCTAACGCTCCAAAAAGCTTATTCCAAAACATTGCCTTTGTATTACTGATATCATAGCACCATGAATATGCACTATAATGTGCAAGTGTCAATGCACCCATTCCTATTGTTTCCAACAAAAAGTTATGATACGTTTCTGACGTATTTGCCACAAGTACAATTGCCAAAAACGGTGCAAGATACAATCCCCAATATGGATTGAAATCAAAAGATGAAAAAACGATTCCCATTGATAAAAAAGATATATATATAATGTATTTCTTTCTCAAATCCTCTTCCATCAGTTCATTCTTAAGAAAGCAAAAGAGACACAACCCGCCCAATAATATGATAACTAACGGGATTTCCCTATTTAAAAATGGTATTTTTGCAGCTGTCAGCATCTCCAACATTTCGTTTGAAAATTTCTTTTTTATCTCCATTGCCTCCGTATTACCATAAAACGGAATGCCTGATACCAATGTTAGTGAAACTGCAACTATCATTTTTCCTATAATTCTAATAATTCTTTTATCCGTCAAAAGAAGTAATGGCACAAAAATAAATAAAGCAAACTGCTTAAAAGAAATTGCAATCATAAAATAGATAACAAATTTCCATTCCTTTTTTTGAAGCAGTGCCAATATTCCCAATAAAATCCAGACAATGCCTAAAATATCGGACTGCCCAATGATACAGACATTTGCAACGACCAGAATTGAACTGGCAAATCCAAAGCTTCCCCATATGGAATTCTGGCTATTAATACCTAATTCTTTACAAATCCTGTAAATCAGATATGCGGAAATAACTAACGCTACAATATAAATACTCTTGCCATAAAACAATGGCCAAAAGAAATACGTAGGATCTATTCCAATTATCTGTTCATAAATATAAAGAGGAATTCCCCATATTCCCAATACAATATACATTGGGAAATCATATGTTGCATAAGACACGCCTTCAATACTATGATCGATATAAAACTTCACCTGATTCATACAGTAAGTATAAAAGTTCTGTAAGCCTCCACCCTTTAATATGCTCCCTGTAAAATTAATCTCATAATGAATAATAGACTTCAAATCTCCATAAGCAAAGCTAATAAATGGAATCATCAGCAACAACCCTAATACAACCCATTCCCATTTATAAACTCCATGCTCATCTGTCAGATATGTTTTTAATCGTTTCATTCTTCCCCCTGTATATCCCATTCACCAGTGGTGATCACATAGCCATATCTCGTAGAGCTGTCTACAACTTTATGTCCATCAAATGGCTCTATATCGCTCATTCTGTATATACACTCCGGATATTTCTGTTCTAATTTTCTAAACTTTTCCACATCTTCCGATGAAAAAATGAAATCTATCCGTGCGCGTTGTGGAACACACACTTTCTCAAACGAAGGCTGTATGCCGCAAGCCACATCAATTACCATATCTACAAAATCATAGCCAGTAGAAAGTCTCACCAGATCTGATCCGATACAGTCGCCCCCCATTCTTGCACCAATTTCAATAATTTTAATATTTCCTTCATCATCAATCTTCACTTCCGAATGTGATGCTCCATTCTGAACCTTTAATGTGCATAATGCTTTTTCAACAACGTCTTTCACTCGACTAAGCATTTTTTCATCGATTGGTGCCGGCTCCACATGTCCCGTTTCTATGTAATTTGGATCTCCGGTTGTATATTTCAATGTCATTGCAAGAAATCTGTGTTTTCCTTTATACGAAATATATTCAACACTATATTCTGTACCTTCCACAAATTCTTCTATCATAGCTTTTTTATCAAATGAAACCTCTGTAGCAACCCTGATTGCTTCCTTCAATTCATCTTCATGATGAATTTTAGTGATTCCACGGCTTCCCGATCGATCGACCGGTTTTACGATCAGTGGAAACTGCATCCCCTGCAATAGCTCTTCTGTGAGTTCATCTGAGCAATAATTTTTTGGCGATGGATCTCCATTCTTTGCAAAGGCTTTTCTCATATAGTACTTGTTTGTAGTTAACAAAGTACATTCCATTCCATTTCCAACCAATCCAAGTTGTTCTGCAATATAATTTACAGTTATCATTGCAAGATCTGATGCTATTGAAATAATACCATCCGGTTTAATTTTCCTGCATTCCTCTAATATCTGTTCTTTTTCCACAATACTGATTGGATAAAAATGATCCGCTGTTTTTTCTCCTACCGCTCCATCTCTCCACGCAAATGCATATGTTTCGAATCCTTTTTCTTTTGCCTTTAATATTAATTGATTCTGAAAATCATTTGCCCCGATAATCACTAATTTCTTTTTCATTTTCCTTTTTTCTCTTTTCTGATCCATTTAAAATTTCCTGAATAAAATAAGACTGTCTATGTTTTGTCTCATTAAAAATATTGCCAATATAAACTCCAATTACTCCCATTGAAACAAGCTGAATGCTTCCTATCAGACATACAATCGCAACCAGACTTGTCCATCCTTCCGGCACATCTCCCTGCGTAAAAAAAGTAATCACCTGATACAGAATATAGAATAATGCCACAGTTCCTGTCAGTAATCCAATCTTAATAAAAAAATAAAGTGGTTTATTAGATTGAAATGTCAACATGTCAATAGCAAGATCCAGTCTCTTTTTAAAATTGTAAGAGGATTTTCCTTCTAATCTTTTTTCTGCCTCAACTTTGATTGTAGATGTTCTATATCCCATCCATGATAATATCGTTGTAAAAGATTTGTTATGTTCCGGCATTGCACAGTACTCTTCCACAATTTTCTTTCTGACCATGCAATAATTTCCAACATCCGGATTATAGTGTCCTTCCACAATATAATTATATAAATTGTAAAATGTTCTGGAACAAAACTTTACAAAAAAATTATCTTTTCGGTTTTCACGGGTTGCAAAAACGATGTCATAGCCCTTTTCAATCTCATAAAATAAATCCAGCAATGCTTCCGGCTGATCCTGTAAATCACAGTCCATCAAAGCAACATAATCACCTGAGGCATATTCCAACCCTGCGTTTGTAGCATTGACCTGTCCAAAATTACGAGACAGATTCATGCCAATAACTCTCCGATCCTCACTACACACTGCCTGAATCTCTTTCCATGAATTCTTTGGACAGCCATCATTTACCAAAATAATTTCATAATCTGATGTAATCTGTAATAATGTATTCTTTATTCTCTCATGCAATGGTTTCACTGCCGCAGGGCAGCCATAAACTGGAACTACAACTGATATTTTCATTTATCTGGATCCTTCCCGTTTCAACACAACCTTAATTGTCTTTAATATGATCTTAATATCCATACGAAGTGACCAATTTCTGATATACTCATTATCAAGTCTTACTACCTCTTCGAAATCTGTAATATCACTTCTGCCACTCACCTGCCACATGCCGGTAATTCCCGGTTTTGCTGCCAGTCTGCTCTTATGATACAATGCATACTTCTCAAATTCATCCACTGTTGGTGGTCTTGTACCCACCAGACTCATCTCCCCTTTCAGTACATTCCAGAACTGTGGAAGCTCATCTATACTTGTGTTCCTAATGAAATGCCCAAACGGGAAAATACGCGGATCGTTCTGAACCTTAAACATCAATCCCTGCATTTCATTTTGACTCATCAATTCCTTTTTTCGTTCCTCTGCATCCATATACATAGAACGGAACTTATAAATTTTAAATTTACGTCCATTCTTGCCAACTCTTTCCTGTTTAAAAAGAATCGGTCCTGGCGACTGTATCATAATCACTGGTGCTACAAACAAAAAGGCAATTGCACAGATTATCATTCCAACAATCCCCCCCAGCAAATCCATCAGACGTTTTAAAAACAACTGTCTGTCCGTTGCAACGTTGATACATGTTGTAAGTACATTAAAGCCCCCCAGCTTTTCAACCATACAATTTGGATAATTCGTTTCAATCTTATTCAGATTCACATGGACGGTAACTCCCATATTTACTAACTGATTTACTATCTCATTCCCCCATTCAGTGTTAAGATTCATCATAACCTCATCCACCACATTGGTTCTTACAAATTCTAACAAGTTATCCTTGTCCGTTACAACCGGAATCTTTTCTATCTCCTGTCCTGCCATATTTCCATCTACGATTGCCAGTCCCTTAATCACTGTGTTACTATAATTATTTTTCTCATATTTATCTATGAATGCAATGACATCTTCATATTTACTTACTACCAGTAAATACTCCTGATTTTTGCTTTTCTGTGCTCTATGTCTGATCACTTTCTTCATTAATAATCTCTCTGTATATATACACACTATACTCAAGCCCCAGAAAGCAATAACAACTATACGTGAATACTCTTCCGTAATCTTAAAAAGGAACATATATACAAACATACCCACAACAACACCTGTCACATGCTGAATTGTATGCTTTAATTCCTCAAAATAGCCTCTTCTCAAGACGCCTTCATATGGTTCTCCAAAAAAAACAAAAATCAAATGCAATGCAGCTAAAATGATTGCAAAATTTATATAAAATTCATTTATAAATAGATTGCGTGTTCTATGACGTATAAAATTTGCAATAAAAAATGAAAGATAAAAACATAACATATCCATTAAAATAAAATCAAGATGCTTACTCCATCCTTTGGTTGTCTTCTTGTACATTCCTTATATAACTCCTCAAATCTGTATTTCAGAACTTTCACATCTGCACCATTATAACAAAGGACTTTCTAAAAAGAAAGTCCTTTGTTCTTAAGCTTTTTTTAATCTTTGCTATATATGTCGAATAATTCTAATACCTATTTATATATTCCTTAACTATATCAAACTGCTTTTGCATCAATTTATCCTCTCCATCATCGACTAATCTGATTGAAAATGAATTTCTAATTCAATTTTTTCCTCAATTCTTCCCGATTGCAAAAAACTATAATAAGCAGCGTCTTTTCCCGTAATATTAACATTACCGTCTTTTGTACTATATGTTACATTTATTTTCAAATCATTTGTCACGCTATGAGAAATCCAATGAAACGCGGATGTTCCAGACATATTTTCCAGATTTTTGATCAATAAAAGCTTGGAAATCCGATATTTTTTCATATCGAGCAGATCCGCCAATCTTAAAATAATCTGCATATATTTCAAGCTATACGTCATTTCTTGTGCTACTGATTTTCTTCTATACACATCAGCTGTTTTATATCCATGCGCTGCCGATACTCCGACACTATATTTCCATAAAAATCTGCCGGAATCATCTTTGCTATTCCACCAATTTTCCATCTATTATCCCTCTCATTTAAATCCCATACAAGACAATTCAGCATTGCAAGCATGCATATCTGCTCATTTAAAGAAGCGGTATGCAATGGTCGATACTTTGCTTTATTATTTGATGTATCCCATGATTTAGGAACAAAATAGACTTTTGCCTTAAACAGTTTATCGTCTTTCTCCAAATACTCTTTTAACATTGGCCTGATTTTTTGTATTTTTTTCTGTATTTTATCTTCATTAAAAACGTCGAATAATTCCAATAAGTCATCCTTATCATTTGTATCCAGAATATTTTTTTCCTGTATAGATTCCTTTATTGAATAAATTGCGTGAAAAATATTTGCTTCACTGTATAAATACTTTTTAATATTCATTGTCCTAATGATCCTTTTCATCTCTTACATTTTCAAAAAATTGTGTAGATAATTTCTTGATCTCATCTTCTGTAAGATTGTTATTTTTATCGTTTTTCATTTGTATTTCTTCGCAATAATTTCTTACATTGTCTGTTTTCCGCTTTCGAATCGTACACTCTATAAATATTTTGTTGTTCTCACGTCTTGTCATTACTTCAGGAATTCTATTTTTCAGATCAAATGGCATTTTTTTTATTTCAATATCCTTGGTAACCCCTGTTAAGAAAGCATATTCATCAAAACCTATTGTAGCATATTCATCATCTTTCAAAACACTATATATCATATTGCAAAATTCTAAAAAAAATTTTCGTCTTGCATTATACTGATTCACAAAATTACGAAATGGTTCTTTAAAACTTCTAATATATGTTTTGTTATATTGATACTCGTTATCAAAGGCACAAATAAACTGATTTACCAGCTCCACAAAATCCCATCCATCATGCATATCCTTTTCCTTATTATCTAATTCTTTAATCCCCTTTAGGAATGTCTGCTTTATATTTTCTTCTTTTTCTTTGGCATCATTTTTCATCAAATCCTTATTCCCCTGTTTTTTATGATAAATCAATGTCCTTCCGACAATTTCGTATAAACTCTGTATTTCAGTTCCACATCCCGTATCTGCGGAATGATATTATCATATACCTCCTCTTCCTTGAATTTTCTTATCAGATCATCGCTATGTTCATACGCCACACGATCACTGTCAATTGTACTCTCATAATACCGGATCCTGTCTGCCAGTTTATCCATTGTCACAACCTCATGCCCTGATTCTATATCCAAATGGATCTGCTCATCTGTAAGTCCAATAATATTGACAATTGCAATCGCCGGCACATCCCGTCTGATAGCTTCTCCTGCCAACATCTGTATATACTCACAATATCTCTGGTTTCTCTTATCCGCATTGTCCACTTTGTGCTTATGCGTTTCCTGTTTATCTGTGTTCTCTGCATAATACCAGTTTTTTGCGTCTGAGCTTCCGTATAATTCGACATGCTCCGGAAACTTCACTGTCTTGATCACATAGATTGCCTGATCACCAATCACGATATGATCCACATGCATTACTTCATACATCCCTGCATCATGATTAAACGTCTCTGTCTCATAATAACCATTATTTATTGTACAAAACTTTGGAAAGTTTTTGATCAGATACTGTTTTGCCTGCTGTATTGCCGCTTCATGCTCCTGCTCTCTCTCCATTTCTTCTCTGGAGATATGAATGTCCACATTCTCCCAATCAATTTCGCTGCGACGTAATCCCGGTCTTACCATAACTCACATTTTCCTTTCATTTCTTTCAATCTCTTTTAACAGTTTCCCTAATCCCCAAAGCATCCTGTTAAATTAATTAATTTTATTCCCATTCATGCAAAAAGACCATTCGATATCGCGTAAATTTAAATTTACGTCACATCGAATGGTCTCTTTGCCTTCTGGAATTTACCATAATCTCAAAATTAATTGGAGGTACAAAACCATGAAAAAGAAAATTTTTGCTATCACATTATGTGCACTTATTGCGGCTGCTTCTATTGTTGGAAGTACTCAGAAGCCATCTGATAATTCTTATGAAGTAGCCAAATATATTTTTGATGATATGGTAGGTGGCTATTAAAATTTAATATTATAATGCATACTGCACCAATCGATCACAGCTTGTGCACGATCAGTTTTTTTCATTGCTTCAAAAACTGTAATTGTTTGGTGCAGATATTTTCTTGCTTCTTCAAATTCCCCCAATTCAGCTAATGCAACCCCTTTGTTAGATACTAAAATTGGAAATGCTGCTAGATTTCCATAGCTTACACAAAAATCTACTCCAAGATCAGCCATTTGAAATGCCTCATGGTGACAGCCTTTTATTCCAAACCAGTTACTTAAATTATATAAAATCATTGGATACTTTGCCGTTTTCATTTTTCCGTCTACAATTTTATCTTCCATATAATCTTTCAGCCACATTTCGAGTTGTATAGCATCCATTACTTTACCATTTTTTGCATGTAAAACTGCAATGCTATTAATTATCATAATCTCATCAAATGTCAACAAATTACTTCTCAATGGATTAATTCCGTCAAAATCCGGCAATGTTATATGAATCGCTTTCATCATTAATTCCATTGCTTTATTCTGATCTTTATCGCGCTGTTTTACCAACTCTCCTTTTGCAAAAAGTAAACATTGATGTTCTAGCCCAGATATATTAACTGTTAATTTTTCTACTTTTGATATTTGTATTTCAATCTTCTTAATATCTCCATCTGTCACATCCCTTATCAACTCTTGTATCGCAGAATATAATTCCATCTCTTCCCTGCTCACAAAAGAATTAAACAAATTATTCTCCGTACCCAATCGTTCAAACAGTTTCTCCAAAATAAGTCGTCCCGGTTTTTGTGCACCATTTTCAATTCTCGACAAAGACGCAGGTGTACAGATTCCGTAACTGACCTCTTCCTGTGTATACCCTTTTCTCAATCTGGTTTCTCTCAAAAAATCACCAACAACATATACTGCCATATTGTATTTCACCCATTTCTCTTTTTTGTATTCGATACTTATAATATAGCGAGTTTTCAGTTATAACACAACTTTTTTATCAATAAATCTTGCAATTCATATATTTTTTCTTAGTATTCAAGAATTTTGTTTAAAAATTCTCAAAATCAGTATTAGAATACCAGAATTTTTTAGTATACTATTTATTTAGCACTTTTCAAATAAAGTCATCCTTTTCTTCTTTTATAAAATATCATCCGTCCATCCAATATCTTCCCCATCACCACCAGAAGAGCCTGAACCAGAGTTTCCCGAATCACTGCCGCTATTTCCTCCACCGGAATCTGTAGATCCACCAGAGGATGAACCACTGTCCGGTGCACTGCCTCCTGAAGCTCCATTGCCTCCTGAATCTGTTCCTGTTGATGGTGTGCCTGCTGTTCCACCAGACGGATTTGAACTACCATTCCCACCCGAAGGTGTTGTATTCCCAGTCGGCGCTCCTCCGCTAGAGGATGAACTACTGCCTGCCGATGAACCTCCGCCAGAAGACGAACCTCCGCTCGCCGCATTATTACCGGTGGATGTATTTCCTTCTGCCGGAGTACTGCCTGTGGATGTTCCCGATGCCGGCTGCTGCATGGAAGTATCTGCCCCAGGTTGTGTTTCTGCCGGAGTTGCTGTCCCTGCGGCATTCTGTCCTGATACTGTATTCCCTTTGCCAGCCTGATTTTTTCCATTCACCTTAGATGCCGTATTTTTTCCATTATCTTTTTTCTTATTAGGATTATTGGTCGTATTCTTCGTATTGTCTGTTTCCATTTTCCAGCTTACTTCTGTCTGCGGCTCCATAATAACCTCTCTTGTAGCAGCTTTCTCTAACATTGCAAACTCGGAATTCACATCTTCTAACAAAGTTCCTGCATTGACCGCATCCTGATTGCTCTTTATAAGATCTGACATTTTCTGTTTTCCAGCCTCAACAGGATCTGACTGCGCAAATTCTTCAATAGTACAATAGTCAACCCATTCCTTGTCTTTTTGAACCTGCACCATGCCATCCATCAATCTCACAGGATCAGCACTTGCATTTACGTCCTGTTGCTCCTGCACTGTTACACTTTCAGCCACGGTCTGTTGCATTTCCTTTATCACTTTTTCTGATCGATACAATAATATGCCAAATACAATCGATACCGTAAAAAAAGTTATTGTCATGACAATCCAGATGTTCTTTGTATCTTTTTGTTCCTCCATAAATGTCTCCTTCACTTATCTTGTTGTCTCTACGCTATCCGTAATGTTTTTCAAAAAAGCATATCCGGCAGATCCCTGTTTAAAATCTCCTCTGTCCAATATCTGTTTGCATACGGTATACATACTGCGTGACATTTCCGGTCCATAAAGCACAACCTGTGTACCATTGTGTTCCATCACCGCATATGCACGGAACACATAATTTGTCGCATAGCGGCTCGGCGGCAGACCAACTAAGACATTTGCAAACTGCTCTCTTCCATTTACGGTACGGATCACTTTATTATAGGTTTTTCCATTTTCTATGTAGAACGTTCTTCCACCCGCTACTTTGTCTCCTCCATAAACCATTGGATAGTTGTTGCGATTGTCCGGATTCATGATGAGAGTTCCCATCTCTGTTAACCGATATCCTCCCATTCCGCCTGTGCTGATCAACTGGCTTTTCTTTGTTGTATCAATTCCAAAACTGCACCTCAATCCTGTATTTCCGGTATATCTGACTGAAAAACCATGATACGAAAATAAATCCTGCAGTTCCGGCACCGCCTGCGCAGTGTAATAAGTTCCGTTATATTCTAACAGCCACACATACATCCCAACCGGTATACCAGAAGCATTATATTGATATATCACTGCCGTTTTCGCACCCTGCTTTCCTATGGATACTAATCTGGCAGACGTATTCTGATTCCACGAAGCAGATGTATATGCCACACCATCAATATAAATCTTTGCACCTGCATCATATCCTGCCGGCAATTGGAGCACCATTTCATTGCTGCCCGGCACCGTAACCGGCGGCGATGGTATCTCCGGTGTTCCTTCTACCGTCTTCATTTTTCTTAATGTGACGCCTGACGTCAATGATGAGTTTCCTACATAAAGCACATTCTTGATCACAACCGTGTCAAATACATATGCATCTGAGCAGATCTGCGTCGACATATCTGTCCAGATACCATTTTTCTGATATCTGGCTCTCAATGTAGCATTATCACACCAGATCACATACGCTACCCCATCTTTCCATTGAAGCTGTACCCGGTTACTTGCACTGATACCACTCAGTTTTTCCTCTGTGAAACCGCTTTCCGGAGTTCCCGAAATAAGCAGTGGTTCTTCCGACGCATCATTTGACGCCACAATATTTATCTTATTCGCCTGCACTTTCACATCAGATACTTTTACCGTAGAAATCCCATTAATGGTATAAATATCCTGCCATTTCTGCTGATCTTCTGAATATTTTGCTATCTTTCCTTTTTTTGCTGTCGGATCCTTTGCAAAATAATCTGCATATACGGCATATAATTCTCCTTCATAGTTAAAAACCGATGGATTTCCAATAGATAAACTGGAAACCTTAAGCATGGCTTTCTGCCTTCCAGACTGAAAATCCCATATCTTTAAAATATTAGCCGATGAATACGCAAGCCAGAGTTTTCCCTGATTTTCTACAAACTGGTAATTCTCCCAGTATGTATTATCATTACAGATGATCGGTGCACTCCATCCATTTGTCTGAAGGCTTGACACGCAGGCCTGATACTGTCTGTTCTGATATGCAAGATACAATACACCTTCATAAAAATACACTTTCGGAGAAGTTCCTGCAGCTGCTTCCAGTTCCTGTCCGGTCTGCTTCCACCCTGTTCCATCCAGAAGATTGGCATATACTTTCACAAAACTGTTACCGTTCTGCCCCTGAACTCCGGCCAGATACATCATCCCTCTATCCGCATCCTCTGTCATGGATAACGACTGCATGTCTGCAAGCGTGGTGTCCTGCTTTATCCAGTAGTTCTCTTCACTCAACGCTGGAAATTCCACATGAAAAGTTGCTGTTCCGTTCTCATGGAACCGGATATTATCGATCACAATTCCACTGTTAGATCCATCGGAATAAAAAATAGTGTCCTGCGTACATGGAGCTGACATATCACTGCTGCCAAGTGAAGTGCGGTTTCCAACTCCAATGGCCGCATCATACACCGCATTCCTCAGACCGGAACTGCCATTTGATACCTGTTCTTTGGCTGCCTCGTGATCTTCTGACGTCCCCGGACGATAAACATAGATATAGTTTTTTCCGGCTTTATTCGTCTGATTTTCCACTGCCTCATTGACACGGTAAACGATCAGTCCTTTTTCAACCGGCAAAAAATTATCATATTCTTTTTCCTGCTGTTTCTTCTGCCTGTACTCAATGACAAAATACTCGCTTTCTGACATGGAAGTTTTTAAAATATATGCTCTGTCCCCTGCCTTTGCACTTGCAGGTTCAAGCGTATAATCTCCGCTCTCTGTCACCTCCTGAATATCCATCCAGCCCATCTGGCTTCGTATATAAGCCAGTGGATATTGGGCTATCCGGGGCACCTGTGCCATCTGATCCCAGATACCAACCGGAATCCCATCATCCCCGGTTGTCCGGTACAGGTCCGGTGCTCCGAGCGTATGCAGAAACTCATGGCTTACCAGCGAATATGCTGTTGATGTTGCCTGCGACCGGAGTGCTTCTGTAGAAATAACATTGTATGCTCCTACCCGTAATCCGAAGCATACCTCCTCAGTTCCGCCATACTCACTTTTGTGTGAGCCAAAAGATCCTGTGTTCTTCCCCTGCACTAGAATCGTAAGATTATCAATACACCCATCCTGATTCCAAGAATCAAGTTCGGCTGCTGACAGGTTTTGTGAAAACGTTGTCTTCTTAAGCGCCTCTATTACTGCTCCGACAAATCTGCTATCCTCCACGCTATCCGGATTCAGATAATCGGATGCCTTTCCGCTAAGTCTGATCGTTGTCACCTTCCCCACACTGTCCTCCTGTGGAAAATAACAATTCACCTGCACTTTTCCATCCGATATCGTGTTGATATAATGGGGCAGACTTCCGGTCTCCTTTGTATAAATATCTTTAAAATAGCTGACTCCTGCTTCCGATCCCTTCCCTGACTTCTGATTCCAGCAATAATACTTTCCAGTCTGCGGATATCCATCAGCAAATTCGTCCGTCAGATTATTTCCGTTATCGTCCTTTTCAAAAGTAACCATAATGACCATATTTCCGACAGTCTGTTCTGCTGCCTTTACTCTTTGCGGCATGGACTGTACCGTAAATAACAGCGTAATTATCATCATCCATACGATACTTTTTTTCTTATTCACTAATCTCTTTTCTCTCATATTTTTATTCCCACATTGTATACACGCCAAACTGTTCCGCATTCACTGCCGTTTCACTGTCACCGTCAATTTCTCCCTCGTATACCTGCAGATCTGTATTCCGCATCTGCCACGCCTGCAATGCTCCTGCGCTCATATCTAGTGTTCCACTGCTCACCCGCATGCTGCCCTGCACCTTGCCATCCGCAGAAATTGTTCCCTCATACTTTCGATATGCACCATCTTCCATTCTTAATATCTCACTGGAAAATGTTCCCTGAAGCTTTTCATCCTGCCAGTCACAGACAAAATAATGGATCTCTGACGGGGTTATCTCAAGATAAATAGCCCTTTCGTCTTCTGTTGCACATTCCAATGCCGTGTACTGCTGTCCCAATTCATCTGATATAACAGTAATTCTTTCAGGTATTTCCGCAGAATCTGTCCTATAATTTCTCTGACCGATCACAAGTTTTGGCAGCATAACAGACATCCAGGACGCATCCGTAACCGTTGCCACTGCACTGTCCACATCGCCTGCCTTTAAATAATCCAGAACCGTCTGTCCCATCGTCCGGATTTCTTCTGTTTCATCATTTAAATTCACCTGCAGTTCCGAAAGATTTCTCTGTCTATCAGAATCGTAATCCAACAACTGCTCCCACTCAAGTTCATTGCGCTGCTCGATTACGGTTGTTTCTTTTTTCTCACTTTCTGCGGTTCTGTCAGAAAGTATCTCTGTAGTCTCTGTGTTACTTTTTTCTGTGTCTTCGACTCCACAGGAAGCCAGCAGTAAAAAACTGAGGCATCCTATTAATATGGCTGGTTTTTTCATCAAATTTTCTCCTTCGTCTATCGGGGGATTGCGTTCAACTTTCAACAAAATCATCAACAGTAATGTGTTTTTTCATTATACATAGATGCCCTTATTTCTTCAACCTGTTTATAATCTGTTTTGCATATTTATTTGAAATTTATATTCTTTGTTATTATGAGCGCCATTGTGGAAAGCAACCTCACAAGAAAAGATTTTATTGCTGACCGTGTCTTAAAGCTTGCCAGATATTATCAGCAGGAGTCGACCTCTTCTTTTTCATAAAGAAGTCTGACCTCTGCTGATTCATCAACATGATCTACAATCAGTATCCGTGGTAATATATCTGTATAAAAACAGACACGACTATTTATTCAAAATAATCGTGTCTATTTACAAATATTATTAAATTACTTTTATCTAATTTTCTATTAATTGGGGTAAATAGCTTTCAATCCTATAACATTTCCTGTCAGTACCATATTGAAATATCTAAATGACTATTTCTCCTTTTTTCTGAACTATCAACAAAATTTTATTCTCCAAATTTTTCCTCAATCTGCTTTTCTTCCTCCTTCTGTTCTTGACTCTTATAATATCTATCATTTATCATTTGATTATCCGACATAAAAATAATATCTAACATATTCTTCAGGCTACGATATGTTAACAATAAAAAACTGATTCCCATAAAACTCCAGATATAAAATCCATAAGCAGCCAAATCTCTATTTTTTATATCTGAAACGAAATACAAACAAATCGTAACAAATAAATCTACTACTCCAATAAGCAACGTTTCCTTAATATATTTTAAAAACAGTTTATTTTCGTCACATTCAAATAAATAGGAAACCATTTTCGATTCATTTTTCATTCCTAAAACAACTGGTAATATTGCTCCTAAAAAGCCAACTATTAATGCCACTACTGTATTGCAAGCATCTAGTGCAGTTGATAAATGTTCACTATCAACAAAACATATTTTATTACAAAATAACATCATTGTAATGATAAATGCTGTTCCATATGGATAACACCTTTCGATATAATATTTTAATTTTATCATTATTGTCACCTTTCATTCGGATCCACTAAACGATACAGCTCTAATTTTCGATTTGCATACTTTGTACACATTCTTGAAGTAACAACATTATAGTCTAATCTTTCTCTTTTGTTCAAATCAAACTCAATAAAATCATGACATACATCTTCCAATAAGTCCACAATTTCTACATCCGCATCTTCTTCCTCTTTTATTTTTATCTTTGCTCCACGAACCAAACGTTTATTACTTTCTTCGCTTGCCTCTCTTGCTTCTTTTGCCAATTCCTGCACCTTTTTTCTATCAAGTGTTTCTCCCTTTCCTCTTCCTATACTTATCATGACTTTTCCTGCTACTCCCTGATAAGTCTTCATCTGATTTATCATTTCTGACAGAGGTGTTTTTTCAGCTGGTGTATAGCTATTCAAATTTGCTAACGATAATTCTATATATCTAATACTTCCTTTGGATAACTTTGCCATACCTTCTGCTCCCACAATTGGCTCTATTGATATTTTCTTATTATGATCTGTTCCCCAAAAAAGATTGTAGGTATGTTGCAGAAATTCTTCGACCCTGGAAACTCCTAATGAATTTTTATTCTGCTGTATCATAGCAATGCCCTTTTTAGCATCATAAATCATATATAAATCTTCACCAATATACTCATTATCATCAAGTTCTATTGTCTGAGCTTCTTCGAAATCTTTTGCCTTCGCAGGCACATTTGTATCTCGCAACTTCATTAATTGCAAGCACCATACATCATAATTCTTACTAAATTTGACATGTTCAATTCTTGCTTTTGCATTATTAAAATCTATGGGTTTTCTGATAAGTTTTTGTTTTGTAACCATATCTACCCATTCTGCGAAATTAAAAATCTTACTCTTATTTTGCACCTTCTTTTTGTTTTGCATTTCATCCATTAGCAGCTGATAATATTGAAACCGAATGATTCTTTTGTATCCCATAATGTTTTCCTTCCCAGAATTATATTTTGTATAATACTATTTATAATCTTAGGCTTTTTCCAATAAAACACCATTCGATATCACGTAATTTTCATACAATCAAATCAATCCTATATCATCTAACTATATACTTACATTACGAGCCTATATGTAAGCCATCAAACATCCTCAAAAACACAAGGCTTCCCGAAGGAAGCCTTGTACATATATTTTGCAATTCTTTTATAAACTTTCAACAATCACTCTGCACCTTTTTTTGCAGAAAGATATCCCATAAAGCAAAACATTACGTCTGCTATCATTCCATAAATACTCCTGATATCTTCTTTCTTTAATCTGATCCAATGCTTTTTCACATGTTACCCAATGATTAAATGTAAGTAAAATTTTAGTTTATAATTTGCAAATATCATAATTCTTTCTCAAAATCCTCATTATATTGCTTTGAAAATCTCTCTATCTCCATTCTCTGTAAAACCAATATAAGGAGCTGATTGCTCGCGCTTAACATTGTAAACTCATCAAACTTGTTGAATGCAGACTAAAATGCACTATTATCAGGTTTTACATATCTACCCATGTTCACATGACTACTTCTTGTTTCTTCTAAATAAAGAATAACAATACTTTATGCTTAACATTTTCTATAAGTGCATATACTTTGTCTTTCAGACTCTTTCTTATATAGTTTTTCTTCTGTTCCCACTGTAAATACTTGTTTATATCGCTCAAATCTAATACATCTGCTTGTCCAGGTGTGTTTTTCCGTTTAAAATTTTCTAAATTAATATCTGTAATAAATGCTTTGGCAAATTCTCCATACTTTTCTTTATCCACTTCACGCAATCCCACATCTATATTTTTTTTCTTCTTCCAATTCCATCTATAATCCATAATTATAAGAACTATTTCTAATTTTTCATCCTCTTTACACCGTTCTTGTATATGCCCAATCATCTGATATAATATATCTCGATCATTAGTTTTTTCTACAATTTCAGCAAATGCCACAATGTTTTTTATAGAATTTATATATTTATACCAAACACCTTTTTTACATATTGCATATTCAGATACATACCTTTAATAAAAATTCCTAAAAATGTAACAAGCGTAATATATGTTGTTATCATTATTCCCGGAAACTCATTTATGTATAACAACACGCCCTCGCATACTGTCCTTACTTCCTCGATAGCAAATATTGCATATATAATTACAAATATAAATAAAATTATAGGAGTACATATAATAATCATTAAAATCACATCACTAACACTTGTCTCCTCACGAAGTGGATTTGATCTTTTCTCAACATTTTTTCCAAAATAATAATCTGCATTTTCTTTGTTCTTTTTTACACTAATTTTTCCAACAACCGCATATACCACATCTAGAACTATAAATAAAATCAACATATAATGATTGTTCCAAACTTCTTTTACACCTTGAATGAACTCATCCATATATCTTTTCTCCTTTGTCAAACATCTTGTCATTTATAAAGTAAAATATTATTGCAGTTGAGTCTAATAGAAAACGTTTCCAATTCACCCTTCCATCTAAAAAAAATACTTCAAATCATATCCTCGATCCGTCAACGCCATTCTAATTCTCCGACACTTATCCCACATATAACACTGGTTGTCCTTCAAAGCCTGCATCAGCCCCTTCATTACATTTATTTTACCATATCGCTTTTCATTTTACAATGTTTTAAATTATTTTATTTATTTCTATAATTTGACACATTGTAAAATATATGTTAAACTTTTACAAAATAAACAACTAGGAGACAACAATATTATGAATGATTATAACGGCTTTAAAAAAATAGCACAACAAAATGTATTATCTACAGATGAAACCTGTGAAATTCTTGGAAGGACACGCCAACAATTAAATAACTATGTCAAATCTGGAAGTCTTGAAATTTTAAAATCAACCAAAAATGGCAATCTTTTCTGGCGCCCGGATGTATACTATCTGGCGAAGCAAATACATAAAGAACGTATTCGTCATCATCACGAGATACTAGGTGGATCAACCTCTCAAGCTTATCAAGCTGCAAAAAATCTTAATTTGAACCCACGAGAAATCAGCGAAATTTACGTCTTTTTTGAAGAAAAAGATGCAATTGAAAAAGATTTTTACTATCTTGATACACTTGAAACACCTGACACACTAATAGCTATTCATGCGCCTAATTTTGTGATTATAATGGAAGATGAAACTGAATATTGGTTTGATGGATTTAATTGTGGTTATGGTGGAGAAGGTCCTTCAGGAACGGAAGATATACTTGATTATTGGGGAATACTGGAAAAAACTACCGATAATTTTAGGAATTTCATAGCATCTACTTCCATACTTCATATAATTAATGAAAATAATACCTGGACTTTTTACAAAGAAAAAAGTCATTACCGATTAAACGATGAATTGTGCGACCAAATAAAGGTTCGTTTATACAGTTTTAATCAAAAACTTATTTTAACCCAAGAAAACACAAATTTTCACTATACAAATTCTATTTCAACAGAAATACTCTCTAAATATATTGATTTTATTCCTCAACCTGTCAGTGTAGAATTTCTGTCCAAAGAACGTGCTTTAGAATCCGGTCATTTTTCTGTTGCCTTTTCTAAGACAATATTATATCAAATCATTATAAAGGATATAACTGACAGAGAACTTTGGATTGAATATCCATTTGAAATAATTCCGCCTAAGGAACAACAAAGCATGTTGGAACTTCTTAATATGTTAGATATAAATATCACTGATAAATCATTTATTGAAAAAGCGAAGCAATGGTTTGGTGCAAAACCACGTTGGATCAACCACAAATACACCAAAGAAGATTTTCTCTCTTAATAATGGCACGAGACTATTTAATTGTTACCAGAACCAGAATTTACCGCAATGGTGGAGCAGTTGCTGCTCCACCATGCAACATTACACCCGAAGGTATTGTAACCTGATGTATTGACCAATAAACTTTCAATCTAGTATTCTGATTGTTAAAAGAATATTATTAGCAAACTACTCCCCAATCTCCTCAAAGCTCTGTCTCAATCCCATCTCTCTAATATTATCCAGCCAATTATATATCAAAGTCTTATTATATTTTTGATTTCCATGCTCATCCTTCACTTTTTCAAGTGCCAGTGCAAGATACGCATATTCATTTTCTATATAAGTTGCAAAAACTCCCTGATCGTCCGTATTAATCGATACCTGAATTTGTGGAATATCCATTTCATTTCCCATTTGCAGTCCAATATTATACCAATTCAAAATTGGATGTTTATCATACCGTTTAAACGTACCTATCAAAGCATTTGATGACGGATTGGTTTCAATAGCAATGCCTTTTTGAGCAACTACCCTCTGCATCTGCCTTTGTACCGCCTTTACTGCTTTGATAATACAAGGATTCACTTTTATTTCTTTTCTCTTATTTCCTTCCTGTTTAACTGCCTCATTATAATGGTATGTATAGTATAAGTATGCTGCTTCCGGATTATAACGTATTCTGTAATTTTCCGGAAATTCTTTGTTAATTCCGGCTTCTTCCCATTCACTTTTTAAAAAAGTATCTATACAAAAATATCCATTCTGATAATATTCCGGATTATCTCCTCTCAGCTTCCACGAATCATAATATGTGTTAATGGAAAAAACACATTGTCTGTTTCCGTAATTATGCTGAATATTCCGATTTCTGTAATAATCAATCGCCTCATTCATCACACTGGTAAGATGCTCTTCTCTCATGTGATTTAAATATACAATTCTAAAATATTCATCATATCTTTTTTCAATATATCTAAGTGTATCTTCCAAACCATCCAAATGATATTTTCTTATTTTAGAATAGAGCCATACCAGATTATCAAGATAGTCCATCTGAGGAAGTAAAATATACCCAGACTTGGATGCATACCATTCCTCAACATCCACCCCAAGTGCTAATGCATGTCCCAATCTGTCCCCACATCTCATATTAAAAAAAGAAAGTGTCTCATCAATTGCACGTAATCCATCTAAAATATCCAGGAAATCTTCTCCTACATGATACGTCATATAAAGATCAGGCAATACCTTCACTGTTTCCTTGGGATACTCTATTACTCTGACAGCCTGATTCTTCAAAAATCGAAAGGCCTGTGCAAAAACCTCCGGTCGACAGCCTATCTCCTCCGAACTTGCATCAATTCCGCGAATTCGCTCTGCAAAGCAGTCTCCCTTGCTTCTAAATTCATATAAGGCGTAACTCTGCCTTTCCACTGCTTTTCTCTTGCGATAATGTCTGCAATTGAACTTTTCACTATCAATCCCCTTTGTCAAATCAACATCTTCACCTTTGATAAAATGACAGACATAAAAATATTTCTTTCGTAATCCCTCTTTATCTTTCTCTCCCTCTAAAATTGCTGCATCGTTCTTCTGAATAGATTTTCTGATTTGTTCTGATGTATCCTTCGGTGTTATACGTGCCTCCAATTTTTTTATATGCTGATTATATATCGTATCACGCACCGCCATCTTCAAATACACCTTTTCAAATGGTGTTCCCTCTACAAACATTTCTTTTCGGTTTTGATATAAAAGGAAATTATGAAACCCCACATTATTATTTGCCTGAATCATTTCTGAACGAATATTTTCCTTTATCAGTAAATAAGCATAAAACCAGTTAAATTCCTTGCAAAAAGTCTTTCCAGATAAATAAATCTTCTGAAACATAGAATAGAGCAACCATCTTTCTCCACTCAGATTTTCATTCAAATGCATTTCTCCGCTATTTGCCAAAGTGTTATTCCATATTGCATAATCCAGTTTTCCTGTAGAATATTTCTGCTTCAATAATACAATACACTTCTGAATGTCACCTGTTCTGAACTGTAACTCCTGCGTATCCTGTAATAAATACTCCACTTCTTTTCGAAATATCATTTTTTGCAATTTAGAATAAATTTCAGGTTTTAAATAATCCTCATAATCCGATAACCTGACACCCTCATCTTCTCTGATCGTATTGCATTCTGCTTCATCCGATATATATGGTTTTATATACTTATATTCAACATATTCGTCTCCCATTGACACTGTTTCATCCGTGAGATATGTAAATAAATACAGACGAATCAATAAAGCCTGCAAATAGGTAACATATAACGATTCTTCCGCATATTTCACACGATAATTCACCTTCATCTGAAGACGTCTCGCATCATATTCATCTAATGCTCTTTTAAACTGCGGATTTCGAGCATCATTCATAAGACTCAACCATGATAGATGAAATAACGGTGCTGAACCTTTCAAATGGAAATGATTCTCCGCCACTCCTTTTGACATCATGCGATTTAAATCCCTGTTATCATGCCCAATGACCGGAGGCCAGAAAAATCTTCTCTCCCGTATTGGATACAACAAATCTTTCTGTGCCAGATATGCCGTAATAAACAAATCCTCTCCCAGTATAACCACGGTATCTCTCCAGCGGAGTAATTGATGATACTGGCATACCGGCATTCCATGTTCTTCTTTTAACACGCTATCCGCAAACATTAATACGATGTCAAACACATTCACCGAACACTTTTTTTCTTCGATCAATCTGCCTCGTATCTTATTATTATGCCATTCCAGTTCCGTTCCGAGATATTCCACTAAATTGCTTATTTCATTATTCGAATACTGTGGCATATATACATTGGCCAGATTCGTAAAGGTTCCCTCAGCAACGTGATTATATGTAGTGTCACTTTTTATTACTTCTACGGAAGATATATACCGAAATAAGATTTTTAATGCATTCCTAATATTATCCATCAGAATCTGTCCTCTGCCCTATTCTCTCGGTGGTATAATTGTTGTTCCCTGTATTTCATTCAGCAATTTACCGATACGAGCGTCAAATTCGTCCCTCTCTTCCATTGTCATTGGAATTTCCCCCGATAAAATCCTGTTTTGCATAGTTCTTTTAAATTGATGCCCTACTTTAAAATCTATTCCTAATTTTTTATAATAATTTTCCGCTCTGTCCAACTGATTTTGAATAGTCAAATATCTACGCTCTAAAAATCTTATCTGCACAGTTCGCATTTCAAGTGGTAATGAATTATTATCCAGTGTCTGCCCAATACGATATAGTACTTCAACACTTAATTCCTTTTTCTCTGCTTCTGGTGTTTTCCTCATAACTGATGGATACACTTTTTTACTTATCTGCGTAATTTCCTTCTCACTCAGTTTTCCTTCATTTATACCTAAATATGAATTCACCAATCTTCCTATCAAAATAATGATATGACGTAGTTTTTCTCTTATAAGGTCTTTCTCCTGTTCATTCTGATATAGTGCCTTAAAATATGACTTCACTGCATATTGTACTGGTAAAATTCTAAATAATTCCTCTTTCTTATCACTATTGTGTTTATCATTTTTTCGAGTTATTCCATATTGATATACTGCGTCTATATTTCCACAATCTGTTGTAATGAATAAACCAGCATACAACCACGCCAAAACATAACTCCAATTTGCCCTTAATATCGCCTCTGTATTATCCGCCACTGATTTTTCATTATCAATAATCTCCGTGACATCTAATTCCAGCTTCATTTTATCAGAAAACATCTGTACTTCCCGTCTTTGTTCCATAAGGCCACTGGTAAATGCTCCATATTCCCACTGTCCCAATATACTGTTACCAATCAATCTATTCTTTAATTCCTCATCCGCCTCTTCTAACGCTAATGAATACAACATGATAACACAATTGACAAGGTTATCACTTTCCATATCTACCTTTGTCATCTGATTGCATATATAAAGTACCTGACCAAGGCTCTCATCATAAATAGGTTTCTGTCCTCCTTTTTCAACAATATACGGTATCATATAATCCAAGCATGTTATATTTAAATCCTCATAATCTTTCTGTAGCAGATTCATAAAGAAACGTTTATGTCTCATATTGGTGATACGTTCAGCCAATCGCTCTTTCAAGTCTATTTTCAACCAGGAAAATTTGTAATTCTGCATATCACTAATCCTGATTAATTGTTCAAAATAATTGACCATGCTACGCATGGAGTGATTCTGCAAAAAGTGTCTCCGTCTCCAACCACCATCAAAGTAGATTCCACACTCTTTTGCCATAAATTCCATAATCATATCTTTCTCATTCGTACTTTTCAGATTTAATACTTCTCTTGCCTTTGTTTCAATTAAAATTTTTCCTTGTTTTTCCATTAATTCCGGCATATACACACGCATATTGTATGGAAGTACCTTTTCCAGATATTCATTTACAAAATGTGCCCGATCTACCTCATCCAGATAAATGCTCTGATAGCGTGACTCACATGCTTTCTGCAGACGGTCTATATCTGCAGTTGCCAACACAATTACATGCTCGATTCTCAAGAAACGTCTGATCTGTTCCAATACACTATATGCTTTATCACTGCTCATATCGACATCATCAATAGGAATTACGAGATATGTTTCTTTTGCACCTCCTGCATCATCCGCTCCAAAATAATCCAAATATAATTTGGACAATGATTGCAATTCACATCTTAAATTCACACTGGTTGCCAACTCATGTAATGCACCTGGCATTGGAATGTCTTTCTCACCATCCTTTACAGAATCTTTCTCTCTTTCTTTCATCTCCAGATAAGATTTTCGTACTTTAATAAAAGCTTCTTTTATCTTCTGTTCTTGATGTTCCGTACAACTTCCATCATGTACATCATACAAATTCCTTCTTATCGTTTTTTCAAACTTGTCCCACATCTCTGCAAGGATTACATCCACAATATACTCGTTCTCTGCCAGCATTGCAGCATCAATATAAGGCAGAGTAACAAACCGGATTTCTGGCATGTTTGACTTCTTTTCCTGAAAAAATTTACTCCAGAAACACTTTGTCTGCAATACATTTAAATACGCTAAAAAAGACAACATGGCAGAGGTTTTTCCTCTGCCTCGTTCTCCTAAAAACGAAATAACATTCAAACTATCCTGATCCTTCTCGTCCTTTGTTTTGTATTTTTGCCCATCCTCAACAATCTTATATAAAGTTTTATCCGCTTCTCTGTACACATCTTCAAATACTGATTGTTCAATATTATTTAAATCTTCATATTTAACACGATTGCTCGTATCCAAATTGTACGTTTTCATAATCAATCTCCTTTGCACCCTCAACATCCCCACACTGTTCTTCCAGATTTCTTCTCATCGTATCTTCAATGACTGCTGCAATATTTTTTTCACCTATCTGTATTTCGCCTGTATTTGACCATACCTCATTCAAATAATTCGTATTCTGTACCTCTTTTATAACCTCCTTTGCCAGATTTCTATATGATTCTGCCCTGTAAATATTCCCCAGTCGATCATTCTCTATCCTTACAATTCCCACCACTGCTTTATATAAATATTCTATTTCAATTGGTGACAATAGATGTTTGTTAAACTTTTTATCTAAAATCAGGCATATCTGCTCAAATGCCTTAACGGCCTCCTCATAATTTCCCTGACTCTCATAGCAGACTGCAATCTGATACCATGCACTGAAATAATCCTTTTTATATCGTATTGCCCATTTTTCGTAATTAATCGCTAAATCATACATATTTGTATATTTTCTGATAATCCTTCCTCTCTTATAATGAGCATATGCACATTCCACCAAATACGCATCTGCAAATTCATTTGCTGCCCCTGACCAAAAATCATCCAACTCCAAATCTATATCTGCCTTCAAAATCAAAATCTGCTCATTCTCCCGATACTTTTCCACAAGTTTATAACTTTGATGTACAAGTTCTTTCACTGGATACTTCAATTTTCTGAAATTCTTTTTACATATAATATCCAGTTCATATTCTGCATAGGTTTTTACATACTTTACCAGATCACTTTTACAATCTTTTCCGGTCCTTTTTTGCACCCCATCTATAAAAGAAGTATAATTATCAAATGCTCTCCAATATAATCCATCCTGCTCATAAAAACATCTTGTATATATGCTGCACTGAAGGATTTCATATGAAAGATACAAATTCATAATGGTATTCAATGTTCCCTGTATATCCTGCACACTTCCCAGCAATCTTGGTTTTTCTGACTTTTGTTTTCGGAAAATTTCTATAAATTTATTCAGGAAATCCTGTAATAACTGTTGTGAATTATTTGGATTGCCCTGATATATAACATATTGATTTTCATTTTCTATCTTATCAACGTCATCTTTAATCCATATAATAATTGATTTCTCTATATCAGAAATTGTAATACATCCCTGATTTTGTTTTTCATATTCTTTACTTAGAATATAAACATCCAGAGAAGATACTTTATTGCTCGGTTGTGTTCCATCTGCTATTTCTTCTATATAAAATCCCATATATCGCAAAAAATGACTTATCAATATCTTTGGCATTACTTCTATGCTGTTGTAGTACATTCTAACAAAATCCATACACTGTCCTTGCCTTTTCCTCTCTTTATTTTATTCTATATATCGGATAAATTGTGTGAAATTTTAATTCCTTCATACCATATTCGCTTTATATATTCTTGCACTATCCTATCTGACTTTCCACTAAAGCTTCCTGATACAAATGATTTTTATGTGCCAACATATTCCATCTCAGCTTCATTATTTGAAAGCATAATCTGCACTCCTAAAAGAGAATTCCTATGTTCTCCACTTCTTAATACTTCCTCCTCCCTACATTTTATTTTTGAATTTGTCATATTTCATTAAATAATTATAACAATTACTCTTATTATACTCATAATCGTTTCCATATAAATCACGCAATACAGCTGCATAAATCTGAGTTATAATTTCGACGTGTTCATCTTCAACTATTTCTGAAACTATTTCCTGCATAGCTATATTATCTTTTTCATCTAAAATAAACCCTGAAATCAATAAAGGAATACAAATCATCTCATTTACTTCTGTTACATTCATTTTATCTCGTATAAACGTAATAAATCCTTCTAATATTTTTTCTCTCTTTTTTTCTTCTGTATAATTTAAATATGTTAATTTTGATGCACAATTTACAAAACTAGCTATTTTTTTAATCTCAATTAAAGAATTTGCATATTTTACATATTTCCTTCTAATTTTCCACACTTTATTATATGAAGTTTTATATATTATACATTTGTCCATATACAAATAATATCCCCAACTATCTCTATATAGTTTTTGAAAAAACTTGCTTTTATACTCGTCTTCCAAAAATTTAACTGTCTTAATGTCCATTATATATCCAATTGCCAGAAATAATATCATTACATATACACCCTGTATACTTGACCAATAATTGCTCACAATTACAAAGTAAAGAAAGCAAAGTATTACCCCCCATATAATGCACAATTTCTTCATTTCATCTTTATTTATTCTAATATTGTCTTCATTCTTTTCTAAAGAATTTTTCCAATAAACTGCCTCTATATTTTCTATTTTCACAGTTTTCATTTTTTTATAGCTTTTTTCCAACAATCGATTCATTTCATCAAAAATTCTCGCAATTTCGCATGCACTACTTTTGATATTAGGAACATATATATTAGGAAATGCTCGATCCATCTTTTTCACTATTTTTTTATCATAATCTACATTGCAAACAATAATTCCAGCCAACATTATGAGTACACATAAGCTAAGGCAGAGTGCCGCAGCAGTAATTGTGCTCTTGCCTATATACTCAATTATCTGGGAAGTCTTGTTTTTTAAATTTAACCTAAAAAGAATTCCTAATATAATAATGGAAAAAAATGAAATCATAATACAGTATTTATACGTTATTATAATTGGAGTTTCTTTTCCATTCGTGAAGAAACGCATTTCATTAGCATGATTGAGTACTATTGGATAAACCGCAATTATAACCGCATACGCATTCAATATATCAAATAAATTTGTTTTCTTATTATGATATTCTATTATTTCATTTGCAATATGATTGATTAAATTCTTTTCCTGTACCAATGAAATTAGTATTACAAACACACCAGCAACCACTAATCGTTCTATTATCGTCCAAAAAGCATTTTTTTCTTTTAAAATATACTTAGCATTTTTGCTATCTGTAACAAATTGTTTGCGGTAAAAAAAGTTTCTTTCCTTCTTTCTCTCTTTTTCTTTTTTCCAATACCCAAACCAAGCTATATAAATAATCCAGATTGGCAATCCACCTATAAACCAAAAATCAAAAGAAAAACTAATTCCTGCATTCTTAATATGTATAAAGTTGCTTTCTTTATAAAACAAAGCACAATAATATATAAAAAGCGCAAAAATATATTGTATATGCATTTTTATTGCAGCTTGTATCTTTTTATTACGATTTTTTTCTCTTTTATTATGCAATTAGTTTTCTCCCTCTAGTGTACTGCCACATTGTTACATATTCTTACTTCACATTAATCATCGGATTCTATTGTATGAATCGCAAATCGCATTTTCCTTATAAGAAAAAGTTGCCACTTTACGATTAGCCTCGTAAAGTGGCAACTTTCTTTAATATGAACTTTTATCAAATATTACAATTCTAATATGAATCGCTTCCGACAATTACACTTCCAAGCACTTCAACCTGACAGCGCCTGCAAAGCTCTATAGCCTCCCTGATCTGATTTCTTTCAGATTTCATCAACTGCTCTACAAAGACTACACTATCTGCACTATCTAATTGTTTCAGCACTTCCGTATTATCAGAAACCAGACTATCTGTACTTGTAACATTCATTCCAAGCTTTCTTAACTTCTCCACAAGACTATCTGCCTGTTTCTTCACATTCTGGTCAGTTCCTGAACATGCGATCAAAAGACTCTTCTTGTCCTTTTGTCCTGCAAGCATTGCCACTTCATGGCTGATACGTGTTAATAAAAGTTCATTATTCTCACTCTTCTTATCATGCACAAACCATGAATCAATCCATCGATCAATAATATTTCGCTTTCCATTCTCATTGTTTCTTAGCACAGTTCCAAATACCGGAAGATTTGTAATTATCTTCACTTCATCTACATCTTTCACTGTCTGTGTCATGATGTAAATAACTGCATACCAGCATACTGCAAGGAGCATACCTGCCAGAAGTCCAATCAGAATATACTTCATGCTAATGTACTGTACTTTAACTATCACATTCTCATTTTCTTCAGTGTCCACTTTTACAAGTGTCTGATCCTCACCATCTTTTGTAAGCAGATTAAAATATCCTATCTGTCTCTCCGAAAGTCCAGAAGTGATATTGTTCATTGCGTTATATGCGTTATTTACTGCATTAACCGCATCTGACTTCTGCACATTGAGCGCACTATCACTAGATATATAATACTGCTCCGAAATAGCATTTACTGTATAATTTCCAAATATCTGCTGCAATTGCTCTGTATATTCCAACACCCGTTTCTTCACAATTTCTGCAACCTGCTCACACTGTTCCTCGCTGCACGCATAAATCTGAATCCTCAGAATGCCAGAGTTTTTTTCATCCTGAATCTTTATAATATCTTTATTCTGTACATTCTCTGTATCTGTAACTGATATCAATTTCCTGACTGATGTATTTGCATATTCTTCTCCAAATACCTGCATGATTGCTGTACAAGTATCTTTATCTAATAATGCATTCTCATACATGGTAAAGATATTAGACAGTTCTTCATCTGCCTGATCTTTCTTAAACTGATAATTCAGCATTACCGTCGGAATCTCATTTGGATTCAGCTGCATCAACACCGACTTTTCAAGATACTCTTTATTTTCCTGATATAATTGCGAATTATACTCATACATGGAATATACATGTTCTACCTGTTCCAGCTCATCCGCTGTCAATTCCTCTTTTGCATTTTCAATCTGCTTTTCAAAATCCACTTCTTCTTCAGCTGTACTTACAGATGCCGCTTCTGACATACTTTTCTTTACCGAATATAGATTAGCAGCAACTGCCACAATCAGCATTACAACAACAATACTACGCCACTTACGTAATATATAGTGCAGCAATGTCATTAAATCAATCTGTACTTCTTCCTCGTTCATGATAATCCTCTCATCCTTTGATTTTTGCCATTATGCGCTATTATAGCATAGAACCATGTCTGTGCAAAGCATCAATTTTATCTTGTTGCTTCGTTTGCAGCTTTATTAAATATCATTCTACTGTTCTATTTCACACTTCAAAACTCTTCCAACATAAAACTCTGCTCACTTAATTCTGTTTGAAGTTCTGCCCCATCAACAACTGTATTTCTGACATAATTTATCGCTCCGGGTGGATATTCATATGCCTCCACCTGTGCATAGATATCTTTTCCACAATAAGGGCATGGCATATCAAAAATTCCTTCATAATATACCCACTTTCTTCAAATTCCAGAATAATATAACCTATTTTTGCTTTAAATAAAAGAGCTATGAATAAATTTTCTTAGCATTTTTGACCTCATAATGTTGCATCAGGCTGCTCTGCTTAATTGCCATTTATATATAGCTGAATTTCTTTGACAATCATTTTTTTATCCGGTTTTGTGACTCTTACTTTCAAATCTAATTTTTCAATTGAGTGAAAGATTTTTTCAACATCCCTTTCCCGATTTAGATAATAACGAATATTTCCCCTGATTTGAAGATATAGATATGGTAGGCGGTGTGTTATTCATCGCTTACGATAGATTTTCTGTACTCTGGACAGATCACCGATCAAAGTTTTCGCAGGGCAGATATCGTATGATAGATCACATCCCTGCCGGCATGATTATTGATTGTAACTTTACAGCCGTTTATGATAACTGTCAGTGCTTCACCTTCTGATGCTGCATCTGTTGACAGCGGTCTGACTGGATCCGATATCGGTATATGCGATTCTTCTGTAATGGAAAGTTGTACGATTTCATGTGTGGCATCCACGGTTAACCTGTCTGTCTCCGGAATCATACATGATTTCTTTCTCAGCCTTGTGACAGTATTA
>ERZ791921.195-NODE-195-length-56668-cov-17.649480_pt1 | contig 56668 bp, 65 predicted proteins | sample MGYA00510135_ERZ791921 | MGnify/ENA primary metagenome ERZ791921 (study PRJEB30046, sample SAMN00792070) | human gut metagenome | study: EMG produced TPA metagenomics assembly of the A metagenome-wide association study of gut microbiota in type 2...
ATTAAGGGCTTATAGCCCGTCGTCAAACCACCCGTTTGACGGGTGGTCATGATTGACAAAAATCTTGACAACTTGCGTAATTTATGATAACATATCATACTACATCATTATTATTTTTGCAGGTGTAAATTTTGACAACAAATACTGCCGGGTCAGTGGTTGAACGGCGTATCTTGCTTATAATGAAAGATGAGGCAGATCATCGAAGACAACTGACAAGGTCCTTGTGGTAAGAACCTTGTTGTTTTTTTGTCACGCATGATTCGCCGAGTTTAGTGTGCTGATAATACAAGAAGGGGTGAGGAATTACATGTTTAAACCGGTTCCAGTAGGTGATAGGACTCGGTATAGTTATGCAAGAATCAATGAAATTTTGGCAATGCCTCATTTGATTGATATCCAGAGAAAATCCTACGAATGGTTCGTTCAAAAGGGCCTCATGGAGATTCTGCATGACATTTCTCCTATTAAAGACTTTGCAGGTAATCTGGAGCTTTCCTTTGAAAGCTTTGAATTAGGAACTCCTAAATACAGCGTTGAAGAGTGTAAGGAGAGAGATGAATCCTATTCTGCACCGATGAACGTTAAAGCACGCCTGATTTTCAAAGACAAGGAAAAAGGCGAAATTAAGGAATCCTCTGTATTTATGGGCGACTTCCCGCTGATGACCGATACCGGTACCTTTGTTATCAACGGTGCTGAACGTGTTATCGTCAGCCAGCTGGTGCGTTCTCCCGGCGTTTACTATAGTGTAACTATGGATCCCAGCGGTAAGAAGATTTACGGTACTACTGTAATTCCTAACCGTGGCGCTTGGATTGAATATGAAACTGACATTAATGATATTATTTCTGCTCGTGTAGACCGTACCCGTAAGGTTCCAGCAACCGTGCTGCTGCGTGCTCTGGGCTTGTCCTCTAATGATGAGATTCTGGCTTGCTTCGGCAATCATCCTGCGCTGCTGGCAACTCTGGAAAAGGATACTACCACTAACAGAGATGAAGCTATGCTGGAGCTTTACAAGAAGCTGCGTCCGGGCGAGCCTGTTATTCTGGAAAACGCCGTACAGCTGATTGAAAACACCTTCTTCGACAGCAAGCGTTATGACCTGGCTAATGTTGGCCGTTATAAGCTCAACAAAAAGCTTGGCTGGCGCAACCGCCTGAGCGGTACCGTACTGGCTGAGGCTATTGCTGACGAAGAAACCGGCGAAATCATCCTGCCGGCAGGCACTAAGATGACCGATGAAAATCTTGATAAGATTGCAGAAAGTGGCATTTATAACGAACGCGGTCTGCGTGCTGTCAAGGTTCAGAACCATGAAGAAGAAATGCTTCTGATGTTCACCACCGGTATCGATGAAAAAATGCATACTGTTACCAATGAGGATGTATTTGCTTCCTTCAACTATTTGCTGAACCTGATGGATGGGCATGGCACCGGCGATGATATTGACCATTTGGGTAACCGTCGTGTACGCTGCGTTGGTGAATTGCTGCAAAACCAGTTCCGTATCGGTCTTTCCCGTATGGAGCGTGTAGTAAAAGAACGTATGACCATTCAGGACAACGAGGTTATCACCCCGCAGGCTCTGATTAACATCCGTCCTGTTGTTGCTGCTATTAAGGAATTCTTCGGCAGCAGCCAGTTGTCCCAGTTCATGGACCAGAACAACCCTCTGGCAGAGCTGACTCATAAACGTCGTCTGTCTGCCCTCGGCCCCGGCGGTCTGTCCCGTGAGCGCGCAGGCTATGAAGTCCGAGACGTACACAACTCCCACTATGGCCGTATGTGTCCTATCGAGACGCCTGAAGGTCCTAACATCGGTTTGATCGGTTCTTTGTCCACCTATGCTGTTATCAATGAATACGGCTTTATGGAAACTCCGTACCGTGTTGTTGATAAAGAAAATAAACGTGTAACTGAAGAAATCAGATACATGACTGCGGACGAAGAAGATAAATATATCGTAGCACAGGCCAACGAACCGTTGGACGATGACGGCTACTTCCTGGGCGAGCGTGTTACCGCCCGTGCTAAGGATGATGTCCTCTCCATTACTCCGGATAAGGTTGACCTGATGGACGTTTCTCCTAAACAGGTAGTATCTATCGCAACCGCGCTGATTCCGTTCTTGGAGAACGATGACGCTAACCGTGCTCTGATGGGTGCGAACATGCAGCGTCAGGCTGTACCTCTGCTCTGCACTCAGGCTCCGATTATCGGTACCGGTATGGAATACAAGGTTGCTTCCGACTCCGGTGTCTGCGTTCTGGCTAAACGTGCCGGCGAAGTTATCCGCGTAGTAGGCAACGAAATCCGTGTACGTGCAGAAAACGGTGAAGTGGATGTATATCCGCTGCTGAAATTCAAACGTTCCAACCAAGGTACCTGTGTTAACCAGCGTCCTATCGTCTTTAAAGGCGATAAGGTTACCGAAAAGCAGATTTTGGCTGACGGCCCTGCTACCGATCACGGCGAGCTGGCTTTAGGTCACAACGTAATCGTTGCTTATATGCCTTGGGAAGGCTATAACTACGAGGATGCTGTTCTGCTGAACGAGGATTTGGTAAAGGCTGATATCTTTACATCTATTCATATTGAAGAATATGATTGTGATGCCCGCGATACCAAGCTTGGTAAAGAAGAAATTACCCGCGAAATTCCTAACGTATCCGACGAAGCTCTGAAGGATCTGGATGAGCGTGGTATTATCCGTATCGGTGCCGAAGTACGCCCCGGCGATATTCTGGTAGGTAAGGTTACTCCGAAAGGCGAAACCGAGCTGACTGCAGAAGAACGTCTGCTGCGTGCAATCTTCGGTGAAAAAGCACGTGAAGTACGTGACAGCTCCCTGCGTGTACCGCACGGCGAAGCAGGTAAGATTGTCAGCGTTAAGGTATTCAGCCGTGAAAACGGCGATGATCTGCCGCCGGGAGTAAACGAACAGGTTCGTGTACATATTGCCCAGAAACGTAAGATTTCCGAGGGCGATAAGATGGCAGGCCGTCACGGTAACAAGGGTGTCGTTTCCCGTATTATGGCACGTGAGGACATGCCTTTCCTGCCGACCGGTGAACCGGTACATATCGTACTGAACCCCCTGGGCGTACCTTCCCGTATGAACATCGGACAGGTACTGGAGAACCATCTGGGCTGGGCAGCACGTGCGCTGGGTATGGAAATTGATACTACCAACCTGGCAGCTAAGCTGAATGCCGTTGAAAAAACCGGCGCAGCAGAAGGTACTCCGGAATTTGAAGCAGCCTTCAAGGAAGAGCTGGCTAATTCCGAAACCGCTAAGAAATTAGAGCATTACGGCTACGATTATGAAAAATATGGTATGCCGGAAACTGTTGAAATTGATAAATTCGGTGGCAAGAGCGTAAAAGCAGTACAGATTTCCGTACCTGTATTCGACGGTGCGCATGAGCAGGATATTGCTGATGCACTGGAGCTTGCAGGCATTGATAAAACTGCTAAGACCACTCTGTATGACGGTCGTACCGGTGAACCCTTCGATAACCCTGTTACCGTTGGTCTGACCTATTACCTCAAGCTTCACCATTTGGTTGATGATAAGATCCATGCCCGCAGCACCGGCCCGTACTCCTTGGTTACCCAGCAGCCGTTGGGTGGTAAAGCACAGTTCGGCGGCCAGAGATTCGGTGAGATGGAAGTTTGGGCGCTGGAAGCATACGGCGCTGCTTACACTCTGCAGGAAATCCTGACTGTTAAGTCCGATGACGTTGTTGGCCGTGTTAAGACCTACGAAGCAATCGTTAAGGGCGAAAATGTACCTGATCCGGGTATTCCTGAATCCTTCAAGGTACTGGTTAAGGAATTGCAGTCCATCGGTCTGGATATCAAGGTTCTCAACGAGGACGAGGAAGAGGTTTCCTTGCGTGACGATGAGGATGACGATATTGCAACCACCGCTCGCGAGGTTGATTTAGACATCAACGGCCAGGTTGTTGAAAACGCACCTGAAAAGCCTGTTGATGATTATGCTGATAATGACGCTACCGAGGATGATAGTGATTCTGGGGACATCATTGCCGATATGGGTAATTTCACTATTACCGATAATCCCGATGGTGACTTAGATGATCCGACTAATATGTAAGAGAAGGGAGCGAATGATTCTTGATCGACGTAAATAATTTTGTGTCTATGCGTATCGGTTTGGCTTCTCCGGACCAGATTAGAGCCTGGTCCTACGGCGAGGTAAAAAAACCCGAAACCATCAATTACAGAACCCTGAAGCCGGAACGGGATGGCCTGTTCTGCGAAAGAATCTTTGGCCCTACTAAGGATTGGGAATGTCATTGCGGCAAATATAAACGCATCCGTTATAAGGGTATTATCTGCGACAAGTGCGGCGTTGAAGTTACCCGCAGCAAGGTTCGTCGTGACCGTATGGGTCACATCGAACTGGCTGCGCCGGTTTCCCATATCTGGTACTTCAAGGGTATCCCTAGCCGTATGGGCTTGATTCTGGATATTTCTCCGCGTAGCCTGGAAAAGGTTTTGTATTTTGCAAGCTTCATCGTACTTGACCCCGGTGAAGGCACTAACTTAGTTAAAGGTCAGCTGCTGACTGAGCCCGAGTACATGGAAAAACGTGATAAATATCCTGAAGCAGGTATCCGTGTAGGTATGGGCGCACAGGCTATTAAAGAGCTGCTGGAAGCTATTGATCTGGAAGCTTTAACCGAGCAGCTGCGCCATGAAATGAAGGAGCTGAGCGGTCAGCGCCGTGTACGTGCCATCCGCCGTCTGGAAGTAGCTGAAGCGTTCCTGAAATCCGGCAATCGTCCTGAATGGATGATTATGGATGTAGTTCCGGTTATTCCGCCTGAACTGCGTCCTATGGTACAGCTGGATGGCGGTCGTTTCGCAACCTCCGACCTGAACGATCTGTATCGCCGTGTTATTAACCGTAACAACCGTCTGAAACGTCTGCTGGAGCTGCATGCGCCTGATATCATTGTCCGCAATGAAAAACGTATGCTGCAGGAAGCAGTAGATGCTTTGATTGATAACGGCCGTCGCGGCCGTCCGGTTACCGGCCCAGGCAACCGTCCTCTGAAATCCTTGTCCGATATGCTCAAGGGTAAACAAGGCCGTTTCCGTCAGAACCTGTTAGGTAAACGTGTTGACTATTCCGGCCGTTCCGTAATCGTTGTAGGTCCTGAGCTGAAAATGCATCAGTGCGGCCTGCCGAAGGAAATGGCTCTGGAGCTGTTCAAACCTTTCGTTATGAAGCGTTTGGTAAACAGCGGTGAAGCAACTAACATTAAGAGTGCTAAGCGCATGGTAGAGCGTGCTACCAACGCTGTATGGGACGTTCTGGAAGAGGTAATCAAAGAACATCCTGTACTGCTGAACCGTGCACCGACTCTGCACAGACTGGGCATTCAGGCTTTTGAGCCTATCCTGTCCGAAGGCCGTGCTATTAAGCTGCATCCTCTGGTATGTACCGCTTATAACGCTGACTTTGACGGTGACCAGATGGCTGTCCATCTGCCGCTTTCCGTTGAGGCTCAGGCTGAAGCACGTATGCTGATGATGTCCGTAAACAACATCCTGGCACCGAAAGACGGCAAGCCTGTTGCTGTTCCTACACAGGATATGGTTTTGGGCTCCTACTATCTGACTATTGTAAAGACCAGCAAGGATGACCCGAACGTTAAGGGTGAAGGAACCCGCTACAGCAGCGTGGACGAAGCTCAGCTGGCTTACTTCCACCATGCGGTAGATCTGCAGGTACCTATCGAGGTTTATATTCCCAACAGCGAAATCTATGATGAAGAAAAGGGTGCAGCTGTCGGTGAAACCGGTATGTCTTTGGTAGTTACAACTGTAGGTAACACTATTTTCAATGGCGAGCTGCCTCTGGAAATGCGTTACTATCATAAAGAAAAAGATCAGGTTGTTGAGAAGCGTCTGGATGCTTCCGGCAATGTTGTTGAAACAACCGTTGAAGTTGAGCGTTGGCACCTTGGCAAGCTGATTGACAAGAAGGAATTAGGCAGACTCGTTGCTAAAGCTCATAAGCTGTACGGCAACCTGCGTACTGCCGAGATTCTGGATATTGTTAAGAAAATGGGTTACGATAATGCTTGTAAATCCGGTATTTCTATCGCAACCTCCGATATTCAGATTCCTGCTGAAAAAGAAGTTATTCTGGAAGCAACAGAGCATGAGGTTGATAAGGTTGAGCGCCTCTTCCACCGTGGTTTGATGAGCGATGACGAACGTTATCGTAAGGTAATTGACCTGTGGAACGAAGCAACCGATAAGGTTACAGATAAGCTGATGAAGTCCACCATGAACAAGTTCAATCCTGTTTCCATGATGGCTGACTCCGGTGCCCGCGGTAACAAACAGCAGATTCGTCAGCTGGCCGGTATGCGTGGTTTGATGGCCGATCCTTCCGGTCGTATCATTGACCGTCCTATCAAATCTAACTTCCGCGAAGGCCTGACCATTTTGGAATACTTCATTTCTTCTCATGGTGCTCGTAAAGGCTTGGCCGATACCGCACTGCGTACCGCTGACTCCGGTTATCTGACTCGTCGTCTGGTTGACGTTGCACAGGACGTAATTGTCCGTGAGGATGATTGCGATATCGTTGGTATGAACCTGGTTAAGGAACGCAGCCGTCTGAGCAAGGCTGTTCTTGGTGCAAGCCAGAACAAAATCCGCGAAAAGGTTATGGGCCGTACCCTGGCTTCCGGCGTACTTGATGAAGAAGGCAACCTGATTGCTGAAGCAGATACCAACATCACCGAAGAGCTTTTTGCTAAGCTCAACGATGCAGGTGTTGAAGAAATTAATCTCTATTCCGACGAAGATATGAATGGTGAGGATATCGAAAATGTCCGCATCAACATCAGCGATGCCTTTGCTCATAATGTGCTGAAGGAAGCAATGATGCATAACTTCAACGGCAAAGAGGTAGCAGCAGATATTGTTAACGGTGCAGGAGAGGTGCTGGCGCATACCGGCGAAACTATGACCGAAGACATTATCAACGCTGTTCTGGCTGACGGTACCGTTAAGGAGCTGCGTATCCGCAATAACGAAATTGCCGGCATTGAGGTTGAGGCAATTACCGAAGGCAAAAAAGAGAAAACTATCATTGAAACCCTGCATGACCGTATCATTGGCCGTAACCTGGCTGAGGATATTCTGGATGAAAACGGTGAAATTCTCTATCATATCAATGAATATGTTACCGAGCCTATGGCAGAACGTATCTGCCAGCTGCGTGAAAAGGTTAAAATCCGCAGCGTACTTACCTGTAAGGCTAAATTCGGCGTTTGCCGCAAATGCTATGGCCGTAACCTGGCAACCGGCAAGAACGTTGATGTTGGTGAGGCAGTCGGCACTATTGCTGCACAGTCCATCGGCGAACCTGGTACTCAGCTGACCATGCGTACGTTCCATACCGGCGGCGTTGCAGGTGCAGACGATATTACCCAAGGTCTGCCTCGTGTCGAGGAGCTGTTCGAAGCACGTAAACCGAAACATCCCGGCATTCTGTCCGAGGTTGCAGGTCACGTACATATTACCCAGGAAGGCAACAGCCGCAAGGTAACCGTAATGGCACTGGATGGCGAAAACCAGGAATACCAGATTCCTTACGGCGCTAAGCTGTCTGTTGTTGAGGGCGAGGAAATCGCTAAGGGCGACCGTCTGACCGAAGGTTCTCTTAACCCGCATGACGTACTGCGTATCAGCGGCGTGAAGGCTACCCAGAACTATCTGGTATCTCAGGTAGTAGGCGTTTATAAGTCTCAGGGCGTAGATATCAACAGTAAGCACATCGAGGTTATGGTTCGTCAGATGATGCGTAAAATCCGCATCGAGGAATCCGGTGACACTACAATGCTGCCGGGTGAAGACGTTGATGTGGCAGAATTTGAAGAGCAGAATACCGAGATGCTGGAAGCAGGCAAGACTCCTGCAGAAGGCCGTGCTATCCTGCTGGGTATCACCAAAGCTTCTTTGGCTACCGACTCCTTCCTGTCCGCTGCTTCTTTCCAGGAAACCACCCGCGTACTCACCGATGCCGCTATCAAGGGCAAGGTTGACCCGCTGCTGGGCCTGAAAGAAAACGTTATCATCGGTAAGCTGATTCCGGCAGGTACCGGTATGAGCCGTTATCGTGATATCAAAGTTAAATATAATGTTCCGATGCCCGAAGTTGCAACTGCTGAAACCGCAGCAGAGGAAACTCCCGATAAGGAATAACGTATAAGCAAGCGCGCCTCAAAGCCTCAAGCTCTGAGGCGCTTTGCTCTCTAAGGAGAACTATTTTATGCTGATAAAAAAATTCCCTGTTCCCTGCCGCGTTGATTATGTTCCTTCTCCCTATGAGCCGGATGAGGACGGCGTGCAGGATGTCGGCTATTATAACGGCAAGCTGAGCGATGGCCGTGCCTATCGCCTGGAATGCTGGCGTATGGATGATATGCTGATGCTGACAGTAATGTTTTCCGACCGCTGCCTTGAAGGCTACAGACGTGAGGATATGGCGCTTTTGCTGGAGCTGGAAGATATCGTATGCTTTACAGGTACCAGCCGTAAGCTGCAGGCCACACGCACGGAGGATGACCGCGGACAGACTGTATGGGCCATTAATATTATGCTGGCAAATAAAAAAGGCACCTATGCGGAAATTGTGCCGTCATTGAACAGATATATCATGTAAGACAATCGCTGCTGAAGGCAAAGCCTTGGCAGCGATTTTTCAGTTAAAATTAATTTTACATGCCTATACTGCATTATGATACAATAGCAGTAACGGAGGCGGAAGCAATGAAGATTTTATTAGCTGAGGATGATATAAATTTAGGCAAGCTTTTAAGTATGCTGCTGAAAAAACAAAATATAACTGTGAACTGGGTACAGGATGGCGAGGCTGCCTATGATGCTGTGTATGCTGTATGGCTAGTATGTATGTTTTTTCATATGTAAGTCTACTTAGCGTTTAGTATGTATTTTTCCCAAGAGATATACTTTTAGCATGCTTTAAGCAATCTGTTTTGCTTCAAAAGTTACACTCCCTTATGTATTCGTGTATACATAAAAAATTGTTAAAAAAAGGCTTGCGTTCTTCAAAAAGTGTGTTATAATAGCGTACATAAGTAAATAACGAGTGGATGATGTATATGGGAGAAGGCACTGCCTACCGAAGGAGCAAAACTCTCAGGTGCTTAATTTTAAGCAGGAACCGTATGCTGACACAACTCTGGAGAGTCCCTTAAATGGGCGCCGAAGGTGCAAAGATGTCTTCTGAAATTCAGAAACGTCCTTATCTCTCAGGCCAGTGGACAGAGCAAAGCTTATGTGATGGCGCTATTGCCTATCATATGTCATTGACTTTTACCGGAGTATTTTTTGTATACTCCGGTTTTTTATTTGCTTATAAATAATTAATGGGAATTTAAAGGGAGATGTTTGAATCATGTTGGAAATTTTGAATGAAATTGATGCGTTTGTCTGGGGTCCGCCGCTTCTGGTACTTTTGGTTGGTACCGGTATTCTGCTGACCTTCCGTTTGAAGCTGCTGCAGGTTTTCAAGCTGCCTCAGGCTTTGGGCCTGATCTTCAGTGCCAAGAACGATGGCAGCGGTGACGTAAACAGTTTTAAAGCATTGTGCACCGCACTGGCTGCAACTGTTGGTACCGGTAATATCGTTGGTGTTGCAACCGCAATTAAAGCAGGTGGCCCCGGTGCTTTGTTCTGGATGTGGATTGCGGCCTTCTTCGGTATGGCAACCAAATATTCCGAATGTCTGCTGGCTGTAAAATATCGCACCGTAGATGCCAACGGCAATATTTCCGGTGGTCCGATGTACTACATTGAAAATGGTTTGGGTAAAAAATATAAACCTTTGGCTGTTATGTTTGCCGTATTCGGTGTTCTGTGTGCATACTTTGGTATCGGTACCTTTGCTCAGGTAAACTCCATTGTTGAAATTACTCAGATTTCTGCGGGTATTCCCGTTGTTTATACCGGTATTGCTCTGACTGTTGTTGTTGCTGCTGTAACCATCGGCGGTCTGAAATCCATCGCAACTGTTGCTGCAAAGGTAGTTCCTGCTATGGCTCTGCTGTACTTCCTGACTACTGTTTCTATTATGATTGTGTTTGCAGATCAGGTTCCCGCTGCAATTGCAACTGTATTGAATTCTGCTTTCACTCCGACTGCCGCTCAAGGCGGTTTCCTCGGTGCTACCGTTATGCTGGCAATGCGCAGCGGTGTTGCCCGCGGCGTATTCTCTAATGAATCCGGCTTAGGTTCTGCTCCTATCGTAGCAGCTGCCGCTAAAACCAAATGGGCTGCAGAGCAAGGCTTGGTTTCTATGACCGGTACCTTTATCGATACAATTATCATTTGTACTTTGACCGGCTTATCCTTAGTTGTCAGTGGTGTATGGTGCGGACCTTTAAACGGTGCGGCAATGACTGAATCCGCTTTTAATATGGCCTTCCCGGCATTTGGCAGCATGCTGCTGCTGGTTGGTCTGGTACTCTTTGCTTTCACCACTATCCTTGGCTGGAACTACTACGGCGAACGCTGTGTAGAATATCTGATGGGTGTTAAGGCAATTCTGCCGTACCGCATTATCTTCATCTGCCTGATTGCCTGCGGTCCTTTCCTGAAGCTGGAAGAGATTTGGGTTTTGGCAGATATTGTTAACGGCTTGATGGCTATTCCTAACTTAATCGCTTTGATTGCTTTGTCCGGCGTAGTTGTTGCCGAAACCAAGGCTTATCAGAAGCATCTGGATGAAGAAAAGAATAAATAAGTAAGCCTAGTATTTCATCTTTATATAGCAAAGCGGCGTTGTGCGACTCTCCCCAGAGTTCCCACAGCGCCGTTTTGTTATTAAAAAAATCAATAAACATACGTCGATTTACAGTTTTATATGTATGCGTGTATACATTGACGTAAACTCTTGATTTTAAGTTCAAGTGTGTTATAATCAGATACATAAGTAAATAGTGAGTGGATGAAGTACACAGGAGAAGGCAATGCCTACCGAAGGAGCAAAAACTCTCAGGTGCTTATCAAAAGCAAGAACCGTGTACAGACACAACTCTGGAGAGTCCCTTAAATGGGCGCCGAAGGTGCAAAGATGTGCGTATACACATCCTTATCTCTCAGGCCAGTGGACAGAGCAAAACTACGATGATAGTACAGCTATCAGGGCCGCTGACAAACCAGAGTATCAGATAATATACTCTGGCTTTTTTATTTACTTAGGGAACTTTAAAAACGAGAGGGGAAATCATTATGTTGGAAACATTGAATGCAATTGATTCGTTTGTCTGGGGTCCGCCGCTACTGGTGCTGCTTGTAGGTACCGGCATTATGCTGACTATTCGCTTAGGCTTGCTGCAGGTATTGAAGCTCCCGCAGGCCTTGAAGCTTATCTTCTGCGCTAAGAATGAAGGTCATGGTGACGTAAACAGCTTTAAAGCACTGTGCACCGCACTTGCTGCAACTGTTGGTACCGGTAACATTGTTGGTGTTGCTACCGCAATTAAAGCCGGTGGTCCCGGTGCATTGTTCTGGATGTGGCTGGCTGCCTTCTTCGGTATGGCAACCAAATATGCAGAATGCCTGCTGGCTGTAAAATATCGTACTGTCGACGCTAACGGCAATATCTCCGGCGGTCCGATGTATTACATTCAAAACGGCCTCGGCAAGCAATATAAACCATTGGCAATTATGTTCTGTGTCTTCGGTATCATGTGCGCATACTTCGGCGTAGGTACCTTTGCTCAGGTAAACTCCATAGTTGAGATTACCAAAATCTCTGTTGGTATCCCGGTTATCTACACCGGTATTGCTCTTACCGTATTGGTTGCTGCTGTAACCATCGGCGGTCTGAAATCTATCTCTAATGTTTCTTCTAAGGTTGTTCCCGGCATGGCGGTAATTTACTTCTTTACTACATTGGGCATTTTGGTTAGCTTCGCCGACCAGGTACCGGGCGCTATTGCACTGGTTATTGAAAGCGCTTTCACTACTACTGCTGCACAGGGCGGTTTTCTTGGAGCAACTGTTATGCTGGCGATGCGTAATGGCGTTGCCCGCGGCGTATTCTCTAACGAATCCGGCTTAGGCTCTGCTCCTATCGTAGCAGCTGCTGCCAAAACTCATTGGCCTGCTGAACAAGGTCTGGTTTCCATGACCGGTACCTTCATTGATACTATCATCATCTGCACCATGACCGGTTTGTCCTTGATTGTTACCGGCGTTTGGAACGGCGATCTCAATGGTGCTGCCATGACTAATGCAGCCTTCAGCTCTGCATTCCCTGCCTTTGGTACTTGGTTACTGTTGGTTGGCCTGGTGCTCTTCGCCTTCACTACTATCCTTGGCTGGAACTACTACGGCGAACGTTGTGTAGAATATCTGATGGGTGTTAAAGCAATTCTTCCGTATCGCATCGGTTTCATTATTCTTGTAGCTGTTGGCCCGTTCCTGAAACTGGAAGAAATCTGGGTTATGTCCGATATTGTTAACGGTCTGATGGCTCTGCCTAACCTGATTGCTCTGGTTGCTCTTTCCGGCGTAGTTGTTGCTGAAACTAAGGCATATCAACAACATCTCAAGGAAGAATCTGAGCTGGTTCCGGCAAAATTAGCCGAAGAAACCAATCATTAAGTTTTCCCAATTAATTTTATATAGGCAGCGGCACTGTGAGACTCTCCCCAGAGTTCCCACAGTGCCGCTTGCCTTTGCGCTTGCACAAAAGTTAGCGGTATGCTAAACTAGCCTTAGAGAGATTACTTACAATCTTTTAAATCAAATGTATCAGTAACCAACTACGTGTATATTTTTCGGTGTGCCGGTTGGTTTGTCAGTATCAGTAGATGAAAGGAAGTGTGCAATGAGCATTATCGGTAATATTATCTGGTTTTTATTTGGCGGTATTTTAGCAGGCATTATCTGGTATCTGGTAGGTCTTGTGTGGTGTTTGACAATTATCGGTATTCCTGTCGGGCTGCAGTGCTTTAAGCTGGGACGCTTGAGCTTCTTCCCCTTTGGCAAGGACGTAGTTTTGAGCGGCGAAACAACCTCATTGCTGTTAAATATTTTTTGGCTGATTTTCGGTGGTATCGAACTGGCAATTACGCATGCTGTTTTTGCTGTGATTTTGTGCTGCACGATTATCGGCATTCCCTTCGGTATGCAGCATTTTAAGCTGGCTAAGCTGGCACTGCTGCCGTTTGGAGCACAGATTACGGATAAATAAGCGTTAATTTTTAATGCAAGAGCAGTTCATGCAGGAATTTTATTCACGATTTCTTCAAAACTTTGCCCTTGCTATGTCACAGCAATATAGTATACTATGAGTGTAGCAAGAAGTTGCTACACCCTTCCCATCAAATTCATCATAAACAGCTTTCCTAAGAGAAACAGCCTGCAATATTCCCTGCAGGCTGTTTTCTCGTCTTTAAAAAGATAATTACACCGACATAATGAGCTGTAAACGTGCTCCTGCATTTATGGTTTACTTTTTTAGCATCATAGTTAACCTTACAATAAAAGAAGGTTGACTAATCTTTTTATCACGTATATAATTAGTAAGTACACGAATTTATGATGGAGGCACTGTTGTGATTAGTATAAAGAATTTGAAGCATTACTATACAGATGCTGATGGCAATGAGGTAAGGGCGCTGGACGGCGTAAGCTTGGAGATTAAGCAGGGCGAATTTGTTGCTGTTATCGGCGCTAACGGCAGCGGTAAATCTACGCTGGCACGTCATTTGAACGCTTTGCTGCTGCCGACAGACGGCACTGTGCTGGTAGATGGCATGGATACTGAAGATGAAAACAAAATGTGGGATATCCGCCAAAAGGTGGGCATGGTGTTCCAAAATCCAGACAACCAGATAGTTGCTGCGATTGTCGAAGAGGATGTGGCCTTCGGTCCGGAAAATATCGGCGTACCGGGACCGGAAATACCGCAGCGTGTAGCAGATTCATTAGCTGCTGTAGGCATGACGGAATATGCCAAGCGTGCACCGCATCTTTTGAGCGGCGGCCAGAAGCAGCGTGTGGCTATAGCAGGTATTCTGGCGCTGCAGCCGGAATGCATTGTGCTGGACGAGCCTACAGCGATGCTCGACCCGCAGGGACGCAAGGAAATCGTGGGCACTGTACGTAAGCTCAATGAAGAAAAAAATATGACTATAGTTTATATTACGCATTACATGGTGGAAGCACTGGCTGCTGACCGCGTAGTTGTTATGGAAAAAGGTCATATCAGATTTATGGGTACTCCGCGTGAGGTTTTCAGCAGAGTGGATGAGCTGGAGGCCTTGGGACTGGAGGCTCCGCTGGCAGCGAAGGTAGCCAGCGAGCTGCGCAAAAGCGGTGTAAAGCTGCCGCAGGATATTATTACAGATGAGGAGCTGGCGCAGGCATTATGTCAATAAAACTTTCTAATATATATCATACATATTCCAAGGGCACGCCGTTTGAACGCCTGGCGCTCAATGACGTGTCGTTGGAGATTTCCAAAGGCGAAATAGTTGCCATTATAGGACACACCGGAAGCGGCAAGTCTACCTTAGTACAGCATTTAAACGGCTTGCTGAAGCCGGATAAGGGAAGCGCAAGCATTGATGGCATTGATATTACTGCCAAGGGTGCGGAGGCCAAGACTGCACGCCAGCAGGTTGGCATGGTATTTCAGTATCCAGAGCATCAGCTGTTTGCGGAAACTGTTTTTGAGGATATCGCTTTCGGTCCGCGCAATAAAGGCTTTGCCGAGGATGAGGTAGAAAAGCAGGTGCGTGAAGCTATGGCCTTCGTCGGCCTGGATTATGATACCTATGCGCAGCGCTCTCCCTTTCAGCTGAGCGGCGGCCAGATGCGCCGTGTAGCGATTGCCGGCGTAGTTGCGATGAACCCGGATTATCTGGTTTTGGACGAGCCTTCCGCAGGCTTGGACCCGCGCAGCCGCAATGCAGTATTCAAGGAAATCATGTCGCTGCACAAGAGCCGCGGCATTGCCATTGTTTTGGTAACGCACAGCATGGAGGAGGCAGTAAAATATGCTGACCGCCTGCTGGTTATCAACGCCGGCAAGGTGCTGTTCGACGGCACTCCCGCAGATATTTTCAAGCAGCATGCCGATGAGCTGGTCAAGGTTGGCGTAGATGTGCCGCAGGTTTACAAGCTGGCGGATTTACTGCGCAAAAACGGCCTGGCAGTGAAAGAGAACATTAAAGACGATATGAGCCTGGTCAAGGCGATTAAGCAAGCAAAGGGGTGGAAATAATGCTGACAGATATAACCTTAGGACAATATTTCCCCGGTAACTCCTTTATCCATAAGCTTGATCCGCGTACTAAGCTGTTGGCTACCTTGATTTATATCATTGCTATTTTCTTTGCGGTAACGCCGTTGGCTTATGGCATTCTGACCGCCTTTGCAGCTGTGGTAATTCTTATATCAAGAGTACCATGGATGCTGGTCTTTAAATCATTGAAGCCTATCTGGATTATCGTTATTCTTACGATGCTGATTCATATGTTTACAGCTCCCGGTGAGCATATTGTCTTTACCTGGAAGTTTTTGAGCGTAACTGCCGAAGGTATCGACATGGGCGTAAAGATGGCTGTACGCCTGATTCTGCTGCTGCTGTTTTCTTCGGTGCTGACCTTTACGACATCGCCGATTGTACTGACAGACGGTATTGAAAATCTGCTGCGTCCGTTCAAAAAGCTGGGTGTTCCTGCGCATGAGCTGGCTATGATGATGACCATTGCTTTGCGCTTTATTCCTACATTATTGGATGAAACAGACCGCATTATGAAGGCACAGACCTCTCGCGGAGCTGATTTTGCCAGCGGTAATATTTTCCAGAGAATGAAAAATATGCTGCCTTTGCTAGTACCGCTGTTTATCAGTGCCTTCCGCCGTGCCGATGAACTGGCTGTGGCTATGGAAGCACGCTGCTATCGCGGCGGTGAAGGACGTACGCGCATGCATGAGCTGGCATATGCCGGCCGTGATTACCTGGCCTTTGCTTTGATTATTATACTGGCGGTTGGCCTCGCAGTATTGCGCTGGGGGAATGTATGCGTACAATAAAGCTGGTTGTAGCCTATGACGGCAGTGCCTATCACGGCTTTCAGAAGCAGAAGAACGTGCAGACGGTGCAAAATGTTTTGGAAGAAGCGTTGACTATGCTGTGCGGCGAAAAAGTAGTAACCGCAGGCAGCGGGCGCACGGATGCCGGGGTACATGCTTTGGCACAGACAGTGACCTTTACTACGAATGGTCGCATTCCCTGTGCTAATCTGGTGCGTGCGGCGGCAAGCCTGCTGCCGGAGGATATCGTGGCAGTGAGCGCTGAGGAGATGCCGGAAGGCTTCCACGCGCGCTTCAGCGCACAGTGGAAGACGTATCATTACAAGCTGCTTGTCAATGAGCATGTCAATCCCTTTATGGTGCGTTATGCCTGGCAGCTGCGTCAGCAGCTTGAGGTTAAGGCCATGAACGAAGCGGCGGAGCTGCTGCTGGGAACACATGATTTCAGTGCTTTCCGAAGCAGCGGCAGTGTTGATACTTCGCCGATAAAAACAATTTATGCTGCCAAGTGGCAGCAGCAGGGAGAAGAGATTCTTTTCCGCATCAGCGGTGACGGCTTTTTGTATCACATGGTACGCAACATAGTCTGGTCCCTGGTACAGGTGGGAATGGGCAAGCGTACGGTGCAGGATTTTGCCGCCGAGCTGACGGCACAGCGCTGCGAATTTTTGAACGAGCCTGCTCCGGCACAGGGTTTATATCTGGCGGAGGTCGGTTATCGGGAGTATCCGCAGCTTTAAGGGAAAAACTCTTGGAAAATGCTAAAATTTTAACAAAAATACTTGACTTAAACTCTTAAGTTGCGTATAATATATCTACGTGATTTTCCGCTTGATTTCACTAGCCCCGAAATACGGTGAGAAGATCGCAACGAACTGTATATTTGGAAAATATCTAGGAGGGACACAAGCGATGAAATCTTTTATGGCTAATCCGTCTAACATCGAACACAAATGGTACGTTGTTGACGCAGCTGATAAAACTCTGGGCCGCCTGGCTGCAGAGGTTGCAAAAGTCCTGCGCGGTAAACACAAACCGACCTTTACCCCGCACATGGACACCGGTGATCACGTAATCATTATCAATGCAGATAAGGTTGTTCTGACCGGCAAAAAACTGACTCACAAAATCTATTTCCGTCATTCCGGTTATCTCGGCGGCGACAGCTATGTAAAAGCTGGCGACATGCTGAAGAAAAACCCTGTAAGAATGGTAGAGCTCGCTGTTAAAGGCATGATTCCGCACAACAGCCTCGGCGCTCAAATTTTCTCCAAACTTCATGTATATGCTGGCAGCGAACATCCGCATGCAGCTCAAAAACCTGAAGTAATGGAAATCAACGTTAGATAATATCCGGGAGGGAACAAATAAATGGCAGTAGTTACTTATAACGCAACTGGTCGTCGTAAATCTTCTGTTGCTCGCGTTCGCCTGGTTCCGGGTGAAGGCAACATCGTTATCAACGACCGTGAATTGAACAAATACTTTGGTCTGAAAACCTTAGAGCTGATTGTTAACCAACCGCTCGAAGTTACCGAAACCAAAGGCAAATATGACGTACTCGTTAACGTAAACGGCGGCGGCATTTCCGGCCAAGCTGGTGCTATCCGTCACGGCATTGCTCGCGCTCTGCTGAAGGTTGACGCTGAATTCCGTCCTGCTCTGAAAAAAGCAGGCTTCCTGACTCGCGACCCGCGCGAAAAAGAACGTCGTAAATACGGCTTGAAGAAAGCTCGTAAAGCTAGCCAGTTCTCCAAACGTTAATAGAGAAGGCTATCTCAATCAATCACAAATCGCAAGAAAAGCCCGTAACCATGCAGGTTGCGGGCTTTTTCTATACTTCTGCTATTATGTCTAAAGTGTCTACGGCTCATGGAAAATCAACTGCGTATGTAACGGGTATGTAACACATATGTAACACGTATGTAACAAACTTATATCAAATTTATAGCCTCTAATAGCTGTTCTAACGTCTTATGAGTGTAAACCCTTTCCGTTACATCGGAGCTGGCGTGCCCTAGTATTAATTTCTTGATTTTTACGTTTACGTCCTTATCGTCAAGTAGGCTTGCGCAGGTGTGGCGGCCGTCGCCGGGCAAGTGGTCCATCTTAAACATGTTCATTACCGGTTCCCAGTATCTGCTGCGGTACGCGTCATAGGATATATTCTTTCCCCGCTCATCAGAGAAGATGTATTTGCCGGTGCTGCGGTTGCAAGCAGCCTTGAAGAAGTCGAAGATTTTATCAGCAATAGGAATTTTCCTGCCACGGCCTGCCGCGGTTTTCATGCCGCCAACGAAGAATTTATTTTCAAAGTCAACGTCCGCTTTCTCAACTTTCACTAGCTCGGTAGGACGCATGCCGGTATAACAGAGGATAAGCACAGCTTGCACTTTTATATCCTGGCTGTTCTCCCATAATATAGCAAGCTCCTTTTGTGTCAGCGGATTATGTATTCTGCTCTCAACCTGCGGCGGCAGGCTGGTAAGCTCAACATAATTCTTTACTATAATATCATTAGCAAGCGCATATTTGGCCATCAGATTACATACGATTCGGATTGCCTTCTTGGTGGCGTAGCCTTTGTCGCAGTCATTAATTATCTGCTGAAATTGCGCTGTCTTAATATTCTTGAATGGTATATCCCATAGCGGCGCGCAGCGCTTATATGCTGCCTTATATTGGTTGGATTGTTCCTTGCCGTCAACATAGGTTGCAGCTTCCCATCTCTCGTGTACCTGGGCAAATGTCAAACCCATGCTTTCCACGTCATAGGGTGATTGATTGTATTCAGCCAGGGCGTTAAGTGCTTCTGTGCGCTTTGCATAGTAGCCTAGTATTTTCATAAGCTGGCGGCCGTCATTTGTAAAGCCCGTTGTGATGCGGACCATATACGGCCGCCGCCGGTTCCCGGTCAGCTTTGTAACAGAACCATAGCCGTTAGGTAATTTCATGCTTAGCAGCTCCTTCCTTTTTCAGTTGTTGCATTTTTTGCAACAGTTGTGGATAACATGTGTATAAACTCTTTAAGCGCTTATATGAAGTTATTATTCACAAATTAAACATATTATCATGATATAATATAAGTAGGTGTTCGGGGCGGCTGTGCGGTCCGGTTTAGGCGCAGTAGACGGCGCAGCTTCCGTGGGCACATATACAAGCATATTGTATTTCATTTTCGGGGTGTTGAATGAAGTGCAATTCTTGATTCCCTTTTTTCTCCTTTTTTCTAGGTTTTCATGTTTTCCAGATTTTTTTCATGCAAGGCAAACCTCCTTTCAAAATTTTGTTTATGATTCGGCAAAATCAACAGCAACAATAGCTCACGTGTACGGCGTGGGCTATTGTTGTTTTTGTTTATTTATGAAAAGCGTAGGCCATAATATCACGAGCAATATTATCGTATTGGGGGAGATTATCATATATTTCTGCCGGTACACCATGCAGAAATTTCTTTTTTAACCTTCTAACAGTGTGTTCCGTTAATAATTTCGGGGATATATTGTGCGAATAAAAAGCTTCTGTATCAGTGTAAATCTTCAATAAAAAAGTAGAACCAGCTAATCCAGATAATAGTGCGAAAAAGCCATCTAAATATATAGATAATGCAGCTATTGGCAAGCATAGCCAGCCGCCAATAACTAAAATTTTAAATGCTAGCTTAGCAAAGCCTCCGAATACAAACTCACTAACATATATGCCTGCGTTTGCTTCTAGGTATTCCTGCATATACGGCAGTGTTGGGTAGGGGTAATCAGTGTAAGCATTTCTGACGATGGTTCTTGCTCCTTCTTTTCCGTTTGTAAGAATGAAGTAACTAATCAGTGTTATTGCTGCGATTGCAAAACAAATTTCATACATTATAAGCACTCTCCTTTAATAAAAAAATAATGGGCAGCTTTTTAGACTGCCCATATCACGCCTTGCGCCAATGGCACAGCGAAAATTGTTTGATAGAGGTTCTTAATCTGTAGGCTTATTATGTCACTGTCAACCATGTTAACCACCTCACTTTCTGTCTTTATTTGATTTAATAATAGCACATTTAAATGCAAACTGCAATTCAAATAATTATCTTTCCTAAAACTCTTTATAATGAGCGAGCTTAGTGGTAGAATATAAATAGGTTCTTAGTGTTGTAGGCCTGCTTTAATTTGAATGGAGGGCACAATGCAGGTTTTATTGAGTAGGATAATCGGTATATTGCAGGAAGTGAAAGATGAAGAAACGCTGGCTGTCATATACAGCTTTATCCTTGGACTTGTAGACGAAGATTGATTTTTTATTTGCTGCACTAATTTAAAAGGCATAGCAAAATCCCCCGTACCGCGGATGGTACGGGGGATTTTTTTATTTGCCGGTTATTTGCTTTTGGCCAGATTGTGAACGAATTCTTCAAATAAAGTTTTCATTTCGGGCGGCAGTTTGAGATATTCAAGAAACAAGTTTTTCGTGAATTCATCATTGGTTTTCAGTAGCTTGCCTATTTGAAAAGCTAGTTCTTCATTGGTGTTGTTCTTGCTTTTGAACATATCTCCTTCACCGGTACGCAGCCAATCTTCACTAACATAAAATTCTCTGCATATATCAGCAATGGTTCTTTCCGGCACATTCTTTCCTTTTTCGTACTCACAGTATGTACTTTGAGAACGTCCGATTTTAGCAGCGAAATTCTTTTGACTAAGGCCAACGGCTTCGCGTATCAATACTAGGCGTTGCGCTATATCCATTTAATCACCTCACTTCATCTATAGTATAATATCGAATTACAAAAAAATCAATAGAAAAACGATAATTTACATATAATCGAAAAACGAAAAAAATAATTGACAAACGATAGTAATGGTAGTATGATAATTATAAAGCGATAATAAAAAATCGCGAAACGATAAACAGCGAAAGGGGTGGCAACAATGGAAGTAAAAGAGATGCTTGCTGAAAAGCGTGTAAAGCGCACGGCGGTTGATATGTCCAAACTTAAAGCGGACGGCCTTATGGTTGCGGCCGCATATATGCAGGGCTTGCAAGCTGCCGTAAGACTGTGCGAACAGCAACAACAGGTAGTCGGCCAGTAGGGCTGAAATAGAAACAAGCCCCGCGCCTAGCGTCGGCGCGGGCAGGAGGTGTGCTTTGAATAGTAGGACCGACAAAGATTTGAAAAGAATCATGGGCGCAATCCGGTGTGACACGCTGGAAGAAAAAGCTAAAAAGAAAGAACGCGCAGAAGCTATTGAAAGAGCTGAAAAACGCTACGAAACGGCAATGCGCTTTCTAAAGCAAAGGAGGCAGTAAGATGCTTGGAAACGTTCCTATTAAAACGGCCGCACGGCTCATGCAAAAAAGCGAAATGTTTGTGCGTATGGGCCTGCGTAGTGGCGCGTTACCGTTCGGCGTGGCTATTCACGCCAGCAGTAAAAAGAGTTGGGCTTATCATATCAGCCCGGCAAAGTTTGCCGCCTATATGGGCATTGAACCTGCTGACCTGGCGGCAGAGTGCGGAGGCATGAATGACTAAGAAGAAGAGAAAGTGCGCTGTGTGCGGCAAAGACTTGTCGCGCGCAAACTACTCTAAAGTAGTAGATAAGGAAAGTGGCCTGCTTGTTACCGTGTGCAGCGGTGGCGAGTGCTGGCGCAAGATGATTATGAAAGGATGGGGAAAATGAACAAGACTACTAAAGGATTAGTAAAGGCGTTCGTTGTGACTGCTATTCTGCTTGCCGGTCTTATCTTTCTGACTGGCGGCGGTGCCGCAAAACTGGCCATTAAGGCACATGGTTTTTTGTTCCCTAGTTATAAGCAAACGTTGGTTGCCTACACCGTAGGCGAGGGACAGACGCTGTGGGAGATTACCGGGCGTTACATGGACCAACAGGATAAATACCGTGATTGCCGTGAGTTTATGCACGATATAACAGAGTACAACAATCTGAACGGCGTGAAGTGGTTGCAAGCGGGACAACAAATTGTTATCCGTTTGTATAAAGAAATTTAATTTTTAAGGAGGTACATTGCATGCTGAAATCTACAGATACAATGGGTATTGAGACTAAAAAATTTATCCAAAAACACGAAGGCGGCGTTGTTCTTGCCGCAAACGAGGAGCAAGTAGTTGTTGCTATTCGTGGCGAACTGCCGCAAATTACGGACTGCTTGTTGCGCCCGCTCACAAAAATGTTTTTAATCATTGCCGAAAAAAAACCCGCCGATTTTGAAGTTTTGGCAGCCGCTGTAGCCAATCATTTTGTAGCTATTGCAGAAATTGCAGGCCGCGAACATGGCATGCCGTATTTTGCTGAAGTAACAGCATATAAACTTGAAAAAGCACTGAAAGATAAGGTGCTTACAAATATGGCGCGTGAATTGGCTGAAGGTTATGTTGAAAAGCTGAAGGAGGCAGAAGAATGAAAGGTAAATTAATTATGACGATGGAGCAAGCCGCTGACCGCGTGGCGTGGGAACGCGTCCGCAATAGCGGTATCGGCGGCAGCGACGTTGCCTGCATCATGGGGCTTAATCCCTGGAAGAGCGCTTACGCACTCTATGCGGAAAAGCACGGCGATGTTGAGCCGGAAGACCTCTCTAATAATGAATTTGTTTATTGGGGAACCGTCCTTGAACAGGTGGTAGCTGACAGATTCTGTGAGCTGACCGGCAAAAAGGTTCGCAAATGCGGCACATTGCAGGATGAAAGCTATGAGTTCATGCTGGCGAACGTTGACCGCCTTGTGGTTGGTGAGAACGCAGGCCTTGAATGTAAGACTGCGAACGGCTTCAAGTCGAAAGATTGGGACGGTGACGAGCTGCCAGACAGTTACTATTGTCAGTGTCAGTGGTACATGATGATTACCGGCTGCGAGAAGTGGTACATCGCCTGCTTAATCGGCGGTAATCATTTTGTATGGAAAGAAATTCCGCGCAACGATGAGTTTATTTCGGATATGAGAACGCAAGCGATTATATTTTGGAATAACCTCCAGAGCAATATCCCGCCGGAGGTTGACGGCAGCGAAAGCACTGCCACAACCATTGATAAGATGAACAAGGATAAGTTAGCGGTTGACAGCATCGCGCTGCCGAGTGCAGCAGAACAATATATTAAGTGTATTGATGGGCTGACCGCAACGAAAAAAGTGCTGGAAGAACAACTAAGCCAGGCACAGAACGCCTTAAAGCTTATGCTTGACGGCAGCAAAAGCGGCGTGTTTATGGATAGAAAGATTACCTATATACAGATTGCCGGAAAAGTAACGCTGGACAAAAAGGCACTGAAAAAGGACCTGCCGGATGTATACGCAAAGTATGCTAAGGTTGGCAAGCCTAGTATGAGGTTCACGTTAAAATGAGCCTTACAGAGCAAGAGAAATTAGGTTTAACCTTGTTCTATAAACGGAAAAAATTAAGTCTGCTGCAAGGCGATGTTGCTAAAATGGTCGGTTTAGAAAAGCCGACCATCAGCTCATACGAATGTGGCGTAGTTAAAAATATTGCATTGAGTACACGTATAAAATTGGCGCAAGCATTGGATTTGTCGCTGGAAGAAATTTTATATGACAGTGAAAAAGATTGTTTGAAATTAAGGAGGTTAAAAGAATAATGGCAACCGAGGAAAAACTGGCGCTTGCAAGAGAAGTCATTAAGCGTACCCGCAAATGCAAAGACATGACACAATCAGACCTCGCTAAGGCAGTTAGTGTAGCGACAGCAACGATAGGCTTTTGGGAAAGCGGCGTCATAAAATCAATCAGAAAGGTCAATCGCAACGCGGTTGCTGAAGCGTTAGGCATTGATAAAAGATTACTTTCTTATAACCCTGACTCAACAGCACTCCAGCAGAGTTACTTGGAAAAGTTTGCAAACTCAAAGGAAAATTTTGATTTGCAGCCGCTCCCGGATTTGCTGGTGGTGACGGGCAGCGGGCCAAATAGAACATATTATTCTTCTGACAGTGCTCACGATGTAATGGGGTATATAAACTCTCTTCAAGAAAGAGTGCAGGCATTAGAAGATAAACTTCAAAGAATTGAAAAAGCGTTTAAAGGAGATAAAGAAGATGGCAACCATTAACGGTATTACAAAAAGAGCGGCAGCACCTGCGTCCGCAAGCAAAGCACCTTCTGCATTGGGGGTGATGATTGGTTCTCAAAGCGTGCAGCAACGTTTTGAGAAGATGTTAGGCAAGAAAAGCGCAGGCTTTCTTTCCTCTTTACTAACACTAACTAACAATAATAAATTGCTGGCCACGGCGAACCCGAAAACTATTCTGGCGGCGGCTGCGACTGCTGCAAGCCTGGACCTGCCCATTAACCCGTCTTTGGGTAAGGCATGGATAGTGCCTTACAAGGGCAGCGCACAATTCCAGATTGGTTATAAGGGCGTGATTGAGCTTGCAATGCGCACCGGCAAAATAAAGCATATCATTATGACGCCGGTGTACGAGGGCGAAATCAGAGATTGGAACAGATTCACCGAGGCATATACGCCGGGCGAAAAAACTTCTGAAAACATCGTAGGTTACTTCGCAAGATTTGAAACCATTAACGGCTTTAGCAAGACCACATACTGGACTAAAGAAGAAGTTGTCGCTCACGCAAAACGTTTTAGTAAGGCTTTTAATAGTGGCCCGTGGCAGTCTGATTTTGACGCCATGGCCTGCAAGACTGTTCTTCTCTCTATCATGAAAACCTACGCGCCTATGTCCATCGAGATGCAGGAAGCGTTAGAGAGTGACGGAAAAGCCGCTGTGCTCAACGAAACCACCGGCGAGGCTGAATACATCGACGTTGACGCAGAGAACGCTACAGAGCAAGCGCAGGAGCTTGCAGAGGGCGGCAAGGTTGATACTGCAACCGGTGAAATCTTCACGGCAGAAGAAATTGAAGCAAGTATGAAATAGGTGGTAAAGCATGGCTGATGTAGGCTGGGTAAGACTTTCAACAAGACTGTTTGAAAATCGCAAAATTAAATACCTGCTGAATCAACCTAAAGGCGCGGAATTGGTCCTATTGTGGGTGCATCTGCTGTGCGCAGCAGGAACCGTTAACGATGGCGGCAGAGTGTATATCTCTCAAAACGTGATGTACACTCCGCAGTCATTAGCTGCTGATTTTGGAGTGCCGAAAACCATTGCCGACAAAGCATTAACTTTATTCCAGAATCTGGAATTAATAGAAGTCGAAAGTGATGGTTGTATTCAAATCTTGGGTTGGGAGAAGCATCAAAATGTCACGGGACTAGAAAAGATACGTGAGCAGAACAGGTTGAGAAAGCAGAAGCAACGACAGTGTGACAAGTCACGCAATGTTGATGAGGATATGTCACGTGACAGTCACGTGACAGAGTGTGACAAGTCACGCAATGTTGATGAGGATATGTCACGTGACAGTCACGTGACAGAGTGTGACAAGTCACGCAATGTCACGCAACAGAGAAGAGAAGAGAAGAATAGAAAAGAAAAGGATGATTATCATCATCCTAAAAGAAATGACGACAAAAGAAATGACGACGAGAAAAAAGCGCATACTGAAATTTTTGCCTTATGGGAGAAAAACATGATGCCGCTTACTCCAATCGTCGGAGAAAAACTGCAAGACTTGTTAGGTGAGGTTGGCGAGGCTGCCGTTGAACAGGGAATATTGGCAGCGGTTGAGCACGGCGCAAGAAACTTTGCGTATGTGCAGACCGTAGCAAGAAACTACGTCAGCGGTAACAGCAAGAAGCAGAATGCAGGTGCCGGATATTCTAGCATGGACCTGGTAAACGAACTTTACGGAGAAGTAGGAGGTGAGGGCGATGCTGCAACAGCAGAGAATAGCCCAAACGATTGTTAAACTGCAACAGGCAGGCAAGCGGATGCCGCAGGATATACGGCCCGGCTTTGACCGCCTGGAAGAAGCGAAACGAATCTTGTCTGAAACAGTAAACCTTTGGGCAGGAATTTTTAATCAGCAAAATATAGGCCTTGACCGGTGGGAGAAAGCAGAGCAGATTGCGCTTACCTTGACCGGTGCGAACGGCCTTAACGTGAATATAATCAGCCCGGCGCTGATGCAGGCTGCTTTGAAGCAGGCAGAAGAAGCTCATGTGCAGGAGAATATAAACCGCTGCAACATGGAGAAACTGAGCGACGGCAAGCCGCTTGCTGATAGGCTGAACAGTATGCTGCTGAAATGGACGGCGGCAAAGCTGACGGAACACCGGCTCATTATGCCGTATATGCCGCAGGATAAAGCAGTGTTTGAATACGGCCGGCAGATTGGCTTGAATGATAACGCTATTGACAATCAATTCCGTATCCTGCAATGCTACATGAACGACTTTACGTACAGTCGCAAGCATAATGAGCCTTGTAAAAGTAAGCTGCTGAAATGTGGCGATACGCTTACTTTGGAGGTGCTGGCGTGAATAATTGGACGGCATGGGTTGGCGTGAAATTTGGCACGCTGACGGTTGAGAAGTATTTAGGCTACCAGGATAGGGGTTCAGCTTACTTCTTGGTGCGTTGCGATTGTGGCAAAACAAAAAAAGTGACCATCTGGGAGTTTAAGAAAGGCAAGGAAAAATCTTGTGGCCTGTTGAGATGTAAAGCAAAGGTAAAGGGACTGACTGGTGCACCGAAGCCGCCGGAAACCATTACGCAGCAGGATGAAACTGCCAGCGCACTAGAAACACGCTTAAAGCCTAAATACTATTGCAGGGCTGTTACACCGGACTGCGTGATAAGCACTCTGCTGCACATCTGCTGTTGTGAGTGCGACCGCCCGTGCAAGCGGTGTGAGAATACGCCGCAGAAGTGCGGAGCGAGGAAGAGAAAGAAGAACTAAAGGAGGTTGAAGAACATGGAACATCAAGAAAAGATTATCAAGGCTGTTAATGCGGAGCTGGAAGAATGGCTGCTTAGCGGCGACGTTGATTATCTGCGTAAGGCTATGGCTGTTATCCGCGTAGAAATCGAAAAGGAGAAAGAGAATGACTAAAAATTTAATCCCGGGAATTACAAAGATGCTCGGCGTAGAGCTGGGTGAAGAATTTAAGGTAGTGTATAAAACAGGCGTAGTGTATAAAACAGGCTTTGAAATAATTTGCAACTTTACCATGGCAGGGTTGTTTGTCCATAAAGGCGATAGCGGTAAATATGAAAAAGAGCTGTTGGCAGACATTATTTGCGGTAAAGCTGAAATCGTCAAATTACCGTGGAAGCCTAAGAAAGGCGATGTTTATTTTTCCTTTGCGCTTTTGGGCGATAAGTGGGTTGTTCGCCCGTTGTGGTGTGGCGGCTTTCCGAATGAGTATGCCTTACTTGAAAAAGGCTGGGTTTATCGCACGTGTGAAGAAGCGCAAGCCGCACTGCCTAAAGTGGCTAAAGAATTAGGCGTGGAGTATGAACTGTAAAAGAGAAAACTGCAACATGTTGCAAAAATCTCTTGTAGCTGTTGCAAAAAACGCAACAACTCCCTTGAAAAAGTTGAGGTGAGATTTATGAAAAGAACCATTGGCAATAAGCTAAACGACTACAAACATTTGAAACCGCCAGGAAGTGAATTCTTGCCACGTTTAGTAATGATTAGACGTGCCGTAAATGTTGTTTTTAGAAGAGATAGATATGCGTGGCTCAGTTTAAAAAAATTGTTTGTGCAAAGAATGAAAGCAAAGCACCCGGAAGCCGTCAAAAAATGGCCGAAAAATCGTAGACAGTAAGGAGGCAAAAAATGATTAAATATTACGATATAGAAGCTTTAAGTAACAGAGTTAGATATGCAATTCGCGGAACGTATTTGTTCGGCGAAGACCAAATAGTCGTAGAATACGTTATGTATATAAATGGCAGTATTTTTGGTAATGAAATTCTGCAATCTTTTACCAATGATGTGCCGGATTTTATAGACGACGCTTACATTTGTGTCAAAGGAGATTTAGAAATTGACATAGATGAGGAGTTCGGCAATGTTGAAGAAATTCGCGTCTTTAACAGCAATGGTAAAATAGTGTTCTGCTGCTATGATGCGGAGGTTTTACAGCAATACCTTGTAGGTGTTGAAATTGTCGGAGTTGAAAATCGGGGGTGAGGAAATGACAAATGAAAAATTAAACGTCCTGCTGTTCGCTTTCCGCTATGCCGTGCATAGAATCCCGACGCAGAGTCTGGCGGCTATCCAAAGTGAATTGGTGGAGAATCTCCATGAAATGCCGGATTGGATGTTGGAACAAATGGAACGCGACATTGACTGGAATTTTCAGTTAATGGAGATGCGCAGAGGCAAAGACGGCAAGGTTAAGTTTGATGATGACTGCGAATTTCAGCGGCCGATATTGGAGGCAATTAAACAGGAAAGGGAAGCGAGACAATGAAGTATCTTGTAACCTGGAAGAGTATCGCTTTTCCCGATATGGACTTGCAAACCTGCGTTGAGGCTGAGAACGCCGATGCAGCGCAGGTTAAGGCAGAAGCAGAAGTGTCGGAAGATTTTAAGGATGTCTATTATGTTGACTATGTGAAGGAGGCACAAAAATATGAATAAAGGGTTAAGCGAATTTATGTATAGCCAGCTTGACGAATTGGAGGAACTGTTCAAGAAAAAGCATGAGCAGTATTCCTCCGGCGCAGATGAGCTTGCTAATTTCCGCTGCGGCGCGCTTCTGAACGGACGTAGCGACGATGCAGAGGGAATGTTTGAGGAGCTGAAAGCGTATATGGCAAAGCATATCGCCTTTGTTTATACTCACGATATTCACGGCGATAAAATCGCTGAAAGTTTGAAGGACATTGCCGTATACAGTCTGATTGGCTTATATATGGCGGAGCTGGCAAAGGAAGAGGACGAAGAAACATATAGTCTGGGGCCTTGCCTTGATAGTGCTTTAATCGCAGCTGCAAACAAAAGCATTAAAGCTTTTCGCAATTTACAAAATGAGCTTAATTCTGGCAATTCAGTACAGAAAAGCAATGAGGATGCAGAAAAATGAAATTAACATTTACGATTCCAGGCGAACCGACGGCGCAGGGACGGCCTCGCTTTTCTGCTCATGGCGGATTTGTAAAAGCATACGACCCGGAGAAAAGCCGCAACTATAAAGCCTACGTCAAACTGTTAGCCAGTGAAGCGATGCAAAATATAGGGCTGACGCTTACGGAATTGCCCCTGGGCGTTGAGATAATAGCTGACGTGGGTATTCCTGCCAGCAAGTCAAAAAAATTCAAGGAGCAGGCTTTAAACGGCTTACAGTTACCGATAAAAAAACCCGATGTTGATAACGTCGCAAAGATTATTCTTGATTCTATATCTGGTATTGTCTATAAGGATGATAAACAGATTGTTAAACTTACAATATCTAAAAAATATAGTGACATACCAAAAGTTGAGGTGAAAATTTATAATGTTGAATAATTGTTTAATACTAGGGTGGATAAAATTTGAACCTACGGTGCAAGTTATGAAGAACGGCAAAGAGGTATGCAACCTTGAAATTCAGTGTTCCAGAACGTACCTTGACAAAGACGGAAAGAAAATTTATGACTACATTTCTTGCCGCTGCTTTATCCCGGGACTGATTAAATATATCAGCAACTACATCACCAAAGGCACGCAAGTTATCGTAGGCGGCCGCTTCCAGACTGATTTATACGTGGATAGGAATGGCAAGAACTCTAAAGCAAGCTATTTACTGCTGGAACATTTGGAAAGCGTAAAGATAGCGAAAAGCACAGCGCCGTATCCTCCGAAAGATGAACAGAAAGACCCGCTCGATGATGTGGACTGGTAAAGAAAATGGATTATTCAGAAGCCGCAGATTATGCAGAAAGCTTACTCTTTGCAAAAAACGCGATTGGTAAAGCGGTTGTTTCCGCCAGGATGCAGCAGGGGGCGGAACGCTTGGAATTTGATATGAGGACCGGCGGCGATTCTACGGCACGCCTTGCGATTCAAGCAGTAACGCCGCTTGCCGCCGTCCGCTGCATTTATCTTGGGCAGGCGTTTTTGGTTTACCAGCCGGAAAAATGGCTGGATGTTATGGAACGTTCACTTCTTCTGTTTCGGCAGCGGTTTGGTGACAAGTCTTATAAGGCGATTCAACATCGGTACGTATACCATTGGACGGTCCGCAAAATTTCCGTAATTGATGAGATTAGCCCGCAGGTGTATGCGCTTCGCCGCCGCTCTTTCATTGACGGCTTGCTCATGCTGGCGATTCAAGAAGGATTGATTCGGATTGATATAAACGCGAACAGTTTTCAAAAGGCCAGGGCGGAACAGAAGAAAGAAGGCTAAAGGCAGGCGCTGCCGCTTCCAAACATTAAGAAAATGCTTGCTATTGGTTGGGCGTTACGCTATAATAGCCTTGTCGATAAGTGTAAGCGCCTTTCAAGTATTGCGCTTGTCGGTCCAGCTCTAAAGGCGTAAAGCTGGCACGGATTGAAATATTGTTGATTTTCTTTATGAAATCGCACCAAAAAGAAAAGCCCGGCGTTGCCGGGCTTTTTGTTTTTCGCTTCCCTAAAGTATGCTCCACACGCGCAGAAAAGGGCCGCCACGCGTTCCAATCATGGCAGCCCTAGGATTATACCTGCAAAACTTTTCAGTTCCCAAAATATATAGCCTGCTCGCGTTTGCAGGATACAGAAAAGCCCCGGGGCGTTTGCCTCGGGGCTTGTTTTTTATAAGCGTGCATCTATCTTGTCCAGTATTGCAAGGCAAGCATACCAGAAATTGCTTGCCTGGGTATGCAGTGCGGCCTTTTCACTTTTGCGCGGGTCGCGCTTCCAGTACGGGGCATAGTATTCGCTTGCTTCTATGTTTGAACAAGCGCAACCATAGAAGCATCTTGCTCGCTCGGCCATTACGCGCAACTTTTTTAATTGCTGTATTCGCATATTTCTTCCTCCTTTCGTAATAGCCCGGCTTTCGCCGGGCGGGTGATTCGGGGTTACAGTTCGACAACTTCCAGATATGCGCGGCGGCGGTCGCTGTCGATGATGTAGGGGCGGCAGCCGTTGCCGTCGTACTGATTGATTACGTCGCCTTGTTTAAAGCCGTCATAATCAATCACCGGACAACCTGCGTCATCAGCGTAAACGCTAGCGCCTTCCGGCAACATCAAGTAAACGCGGTCGCTCGCTTCGCTGTAAGCGGCGGGGGCCAGGGTGTAGCTTTCGTTGTAGCCGCACTTCTGGTAGTCACGCCAGCCAGGAAGAAGAACGCGGGGCGCTTCCTCGTCATAACCAACGGTTTCGTATTGGTCGGATTCGGCCAGGTACACCATGACGGGGTAAAGCTTAACGGTTTCGCCTTTGATAAGCTCGCCGCTTTCCGTGCAGGCGGTCGCTTCCCAATATTCGCCGTTCCAGTCGCTTTCAAAAGCGGCGTAGCGCTGGCCGTCCTCGTCGGCTACAACAAATTCGGCGTGATATACATTATTTCTGATTTCCTTTAACATGATTTGATTCCTCCTAAAAAATCGCTTCTGCCTTTTAATATTCTACACCGGCGGCGGCTTTCCTGCCGGTGTAGTGGGTTGAATAGTTTAAGTTGCTGATTCAGCGGTCTAAACAAAAATTGCTTACGCTGGTTCCGCACACTTCCGCTTTATATATGCGGCCGGGGTTGCCAGCGAAGAACCAGCAAACAAAGAACACTTTCGGTCCGTAAATTGCAACGCTGCAATTATTCGCAAGGTCAATAATAAGATTATGACTATTACGACACACGCCGTCAAGCTGATAAAATTTCTTTCGCTTCACTTTAAAGCCTCCTTGATTCCGTAATTTAAATGAGCCACGGCGCGCGGTCGTAAATGTCTAAATGGTTAAAAATCCATAACTTAACATCTACTAGCAGCAATTCAAGCGCCTTTATAGTGGGGTCGCTTCCGGTGGTGTCACCGTCGCATTGATAGATATACGATTCAAGCAGCTTTGCCCAGGCGAACCAATCGGCGCCGGGTTCGTAATGCTGATTGACGATTTTCGGCGTTTTCAGCAGGTTTCGGGGTTCGGTGATTTCATCCAGCCGGACCGCTTCCGCCGGTTCGCCGTATCTGCCAACGTATGCGCGGGCGTTGATGCCGGCTAAAAGGGTAAACACGTTCGCTTCCTCGTATGGATACAGACTGTAGTTCGGAACGCCTTTGCAGCCTTTAAACGCTGCGTTTAAAGCGTCGCGCGTGTTGTCCTTTAAAAAAACATAATTGACGGCGGGAACGTTGTTCAGCAGCTTTGTAACGCCAACGGCAACGGCGTAAACATGATTCGCTGATAATTTAAAAACTGACATTTTTATTTCCTCCTTTATTTCGCTTTTAAAATTTTCAAGGTTCAGTTTTTGGCCTGCCTCATCAGTACCGGGGCGGCCGGTCCCCGGTATACGCCGCGCGGGGCGGCGTTTCGGCTATTGTAATAAAGGCGTTTCCGGGCGGTATTTCAAAAACTCGCTGCCGTGCAGGTCGCGGATTTGGTCCATGCTCAACGTGCGGCGGACCTTCTTCACCCATTCCCCGGCGTGCCAATACCATAATTTTTTCTTGCTGGCCCATCTGCAGCCCGCTTCTTTCAAAACGTCCTTGACGGCTTTCGTTTCGCCGCCAATCCATAACCAATTACCGCAAATCTCGATTTCAAGGCCTTTCAAGCCCATGAGCACGGCCAGAATTTCGGTAAATTCTGCTTGCTCTGCCAGGATTTCGGCGGCGGTCTTGTACGTGCCGTCCGCTTTTTTGTTGCGCTGCCACTCCTGGCGGCTCTCGCTTTCGGCAAGTTCAGCGGCGCGCTTGTCGTGCGCTGCGCTCATTGCCTTAAATTCGGCGGCGCTGCCGCCTTTGTCGGGGTGGCAACTCATGCAGGCTTTTTTAAATGCCTTCTTTAATTCCTCGATTGTTTCGCAAGCGGCAAAAATCTTTTTCCAGTCCACTTTCTTTTCCTCCTTTTTCGGTTCCGGGTTGTATTTTTGTTTCAGTTCGTCGAATTTCTCGCGGCTGACTTTCGCAATCAGTTTTACAAAACGGCGGCTGCTGTCCCATGTATCATAGATAACGCCGTTAACAACGGCTACGGCGTGCTTTGCTACAAAAACAACGTAGCTAGCGCCGGTATCGCAATGCTTTGTAAAGCTGTTGACTGTTTCGCGGCTGGCGGCTTTAACCTCTATACCTAAATCAGCCAGGGCGGCGGTGATGTTCTTGACGGTGTTCCATGCAGCGCCGCTTTCAAATACCTTTGTTTCAAGCAGCTTTTTAGCTTGCTGATAGGTAAGCGGGGTAGCGGTACAGATTGCGCGAATGGAACAATCACCGATATTCTTGTTTTCGGGGTTAGCGTTATACTTTTCAAAAGTCATTTTCTTATTCTCTCCTTTCGGCTGGGCGCGGGCTTTGAACCGCCGCCGGCAGCTTTACAAGGGCTTTCGCCCTTGTCATCAGCTTACAGCAGATAAACGATGTTGGTTGCGTACTGATAAATTTCCTGTTGTGCCTCGCTTAATGCCGGGTAGCGGTTCATGAGCTGAGCAACTTTCATAAGTTGTTTGATACGCAGATTTTTAATTTTCATTTTTTCGTCCTCCTTAATATTTGTAAACGGTTGCTTCACCGGTAACATCAAAAAGGACATTGTAGAAATGGCCTTTGATTACCGTGTAGAGTGCTTCGACGTGCCCCGGGAATTCGTCAAAGTCGCGGGTGTGCAAAATTGTAATGTCTTTTAAATTCGGCTGAAAGCCGTATTCGCGGAAAAGCGCCAGCTGAACCATTTTAGCGTTTTGAGTTTGTTCCATGCGTTTAGTCATTTTTAGTTCCTCCTTGGATGTATACCGTTATTCGGTATCTGTATCTTGATTACAGTTATATTATAATGTCGTTGATTATGCTTGTCAATACCTTTTTTTGATTATTTTTTATTTTTTTTGGTGACAATCACACCGCTATGCGGTATAATGTAGACAACAAATAATGGAGGTGTAAAACATGGATAACAGTAAAGCTATAATCAAGGGGCTAATTGCTATGCGCTGCATGAGTTCGCAGGCATTGGCTGACGGCCTGGGGATGACGGTCCCCGCCGTGCGGAACAAATTGAGCCGTAACAGCTGGGCTATTAATGATTTGGTTAAGCTGGCGCAGGCCTGCGGCGTTCGGCTGGCGTTTGTCGATGATACGGGGCGCGCCGTTTTGACGTTCCCAGCGCCGCCAGCAGATGACGGCAGCAGCCCCGCAGATTAAAACAACATTATAAGAGGATAGCAACGGCCGCACGCTGGCAGATGTTCAGCGTGCGGCCGTTCTTTTTTTATTTAACAACATTTATTATAGATTGAGGACGTTCACAAAGATTTAAAAAAGTATCATTGACTTAATAGCATTTTTTAAGGCATATAATTTATAGCAAGATAATAAATATAATTTAATTGATGATTGACAGATGGATTCTGTTAATCATTTTTTTATTGTCTTTTCTGGTAAATAATGATTATCTTTTCAATATGTATTGTTAATGTATTGTTTAGTGATTGTCATTATTGATAATATTAATTGTATATACAGTTACATAGTTTGTAACGAGAATGTGACGGAAATGTTTAAGATTAAAAGTTTATTAAGTAACGCAAATACACCAACAAGAGGCAGGCCGCCGGCAATAGTCACCCAGCCGCAGACGCTGGAGGAATGTGCGGCGTTGCTCAAACAGCAGGGCGCAGCTGTAGCCGTGCTGGCCGTGCAGGACCTGCAGGCCTATTGGCTCAAGATAATGTCAGACAACAAGGCCAGCAACAAGGATAAGCTAGCCGCGTCAAAGCTATATGCTGATAGTATAGGCGCGTTTGACAAGCAGACGCACGCTAACAAGGGCCCGGCTGTGTATCATTGGGGCGCGGCAGATGATGCAGTGATAGTAAACGATTGTTCAGAAGATGCTACCAAAACATAAACATAGATAGAGCTTTTAACATAATCTTTATTATCGGACGTAAAATATTATCCTGCTGCTGCTGATTAGCTGGCGGTTCCAGATGTTGACGGCCTGGCTGATGATGTTAGCGGCAGGCGTTCGCCTGGTGATGTGCTGCGGCCGTTCCTGCCTGGCTGATGCGGCAGGCCTACCACGTTTTTGCTTTTGGCTGGGCGTTGGTTCTGGCTTTTGTTTGGCGGCGCTGGCGTTGGTGATTTCCCTGGGTTTTCGCAAAAGTTGATTTTGGTTCTTGCCTTTCCCGCTGACATTGAGTGGGGGTGGGGCCCAAAAATTTCGCAGCCGCCGGGGGAGGTAAATACCAAAAATTACCAAAACGATTTTTTCAAGGGGGGTAAACATGGAAAACGTAATACAGATACCATATACTCCACGACCTGCATGGGCGAAGGTGCTGCATAAGGAATTAAGCAGACACCGCTTTGCAGTAATCGTAGCACACCGCCGCTTTGGTAAGACCATCGGAATGGTGAATCACCTTATAAGGGATGCTTTGCAGAGTGACTTAATCAGCCCGCAGTATGCTTTGGTAGGTCCGTTCAGTGCACAGATGGAAATTATTGCATGGGGACCATTGAAGTATTACACAAGCGTCATAGAGGGCATCAAGGTGAATGAAACTAAAAAGTATGTTGAATTCCCCAGTAAAGTACCTGGAGCGCAGGGAGCGAGAATATATATCGTTGGTGCGAATAACCCCGACGCATTACGTGGTACATATTGGGACGGCGTAATACTTGACGAGTATTCGGATATGAAGCCGGAGATGTGGACGCAGATAATCCGACCTGCGATAGAGAACGGCGACAGAAAAGGCTATTGCTATTTCATCGGTACACCCAAGGGGCAGAACAACTTCTATGAGATGTACAAGAAGGCCAAGACGAATAAGCGTTACTTTGCGTATTTGTCGAACGTGTACGATAGCGGCATCTTAGACGCAAAGAGCATAGAAGAACTGAAAGAGGATATGCCGGAGGTAGAATTCAGACAAGAGTATTTGTGTGACTTTAGCGTATCGGCAATCAACGAGCTTTTCAGCCTGGAGGAACTAGATAAGGCTTTCAGTAGAGAGCTGACAGAAAAGGATATTCCCTATGATATGCCGCTGGTGCAAGGCGCTGATATAGCGCGCTTTGGCGATGACAGAACGTGCATATGGCGGCGTAAGGGTTTAATGGCATATGCTAAGCCGAGAATCTATAAGAAGCTGAACACGATGCAGACGGCAGATTATATTGCTTTGGCAATGGATGAAAATAAGGCAGATATGACCTTTATAGACGTTGGCAACATGGGTGCTGGCGTAGTCGACAGATTACGGCAGATGGGGTACACGGCTTTGAGAGAGATACCATTTCAAGGTGCGGCGATAGAGAATAAGCGCTATGAGAATATCAGAGCAGAGATGTACTTCAAACTGAAAGACTGGATAGAAGATGGCGGAGCTTTGCCGGATGAACCTGGACTAAGAGAGGAGCTTGCTGTCATTCACTACAAGTACTCTAAGAATGGGCGTTTAATACTAACGCCTAAAGAGGAGATAAAAGAAAAGCTAGGACGTTCACCGGACCTTGCAGACGGCCTGGCACTAACATTTGCAAGGAAGGTTCCGTTAAGGCAGTTAGGGTTTGACGATAGAAAGCCTAAAGTGCTGATGTGCAATACAGAATATTCGATTATGGGGGCGATTTAAAAATGGGTGGCATTGCAAAATTATTCGGTGGCGGCAACATGCCGACTATTGAAAAGGTGGACCCGGCACCGACTACCGTTGCGACAAGCAGCGAAGTTGCGGCCGGCAGCGACAGTAACAAGAAGAAACGCAGAGGCTTTTCATCTACGCAGACAAGCACTATTGCTAGTGGCGGCGAGGGCGGCCGTAATACTTTAGGCTAAGAGGTAACAGCTTATGAACTTTCAAACGATAGCGGCGAGCAAGCCACAGGGAACACTTCCTAGTGACGGGGTGCCGCTGAAAAAGAACTTGCCAGACCGCCAACGTTTGGTGCGTAAGCTTAAAAGCATGTACGAGGATAGGCGATATTGGGTAGACAGATGGAAAGAGATAAGAGATTATCAGCTCCCATTTGTCGGAGAGTTTGACGATACGGCAGACAAGACCAATCCCGCACGCAGACGTGACTTAAAGATTGTGCACGGGGTAGCTTGGAGAGCGGCACAGGTATTCGCTGCTGGCGTTATGAGCGGACTTACACCGCCGAGCCGCCAGTGGTTCAGATTTGCATATAGACGGCCGGAACTGAATACGAATGTTGAGGCTATGAAGGTGCTTGACACAAGACAAGAGATTGTATCAAGCGTGCTTGCAAAGAGCAACTTCTATAACAGCATCCATACTGTATATCTGGAATTGCCTTTTGGACAGTGCCCGATGGCTATATTCTACGACGCAGAAAACGGCGTGAGGTTTCAGACAATGACAATCGGTACTTATGCACTTGAAGCAGACGGCTTCGGCAAGGTAACTACTTTTGCAAGAAAGTACGATATGACTTTGCAGCAGCTAGCAGACTGCTTCGGCGTAGACGCTTTGCCCGACAATCTGAAAGGACTGTTAGACAATCAGACCAATCTTACTAAGAAGTATAAAGTCTGCTGGATGGTAGAGCCTAACAGTGATAAGCTGCCTGGCTACATGGACAGACTGAATATGCCGTATAGAAGCGTGTACTGGTTGGAAAAGTCAGAGAGTGACGAATACTTGTATGTTGGCGGCTTTGAAGAAGAAGCAGTACCGGTAGCGCGTTATCTTGTCAGCGGCAATGAGGCATACGCAAGAGGTCCTGCGTGGTTTGCAGAAGGCGACAGTAAAATGCTGCAACTGCTGAAAAAAGATTATCTCACAGCAATAGAGTTAAAGATAAAGCCGCCGATGCAAGGCAGTCCAAGCCTTATGAATAACGGCGGTATTAACTTGATGCCTGGCGGTCTAACAGCCGTAGATGACCAGACGCAAGATATGGCTAAGCCTTTGTTCGCGGTTGACCTTGACTTGAAGGACGCGCAGGAAGAAATTATTCGCGTTGAGGATGCTATAAAGAGAGCATACAGTGCTGATTTGTTCTTGATGTTAGATAACCTTGATAATAGCCGCATGACTGCTAGAGAGGTTATGGAGAGAACGCAGGAAAAACTGCAACAGCTAGGCCCGGTGGTTGAGCGATTGCAGGATGAATTCTTAACACTGATTCTTCAACGTGTATATAACATCATCGACAGAAGCGGTGGATTCCCACCGGTACCGGAAGAACTACAAGACATTTTGAGTGAAGAGGATGTAGAAGTGGACTATATTTCACCTTTGGCGCAGGCGCAGAAGATGAGCGGACTTGTGAATATCGAACAGGCGATAGCACAAACCGGACAGATGGCGCAAGTATGGCCAGAAGTTACGAAGAAGATTAACCCGTTGGGTGCTATTACAAAATACTTTGAAATGCTTGGCGTGCCTGCAATGGCATTGCGCAGTGATGAAGAAGTACAAGAAATGCTCAAACAAGAGCAGCAGGAAATGCAACGGCAGCAGGAAATGCAGGAAGGCTTGGCAATGGCACAGGCTGCGGCTCCTGCGGCAGAGGCGGCCAAAAATCTTACTGCGGCGGCGAATGATTCCAATCCGGCTATTACAAGCTGGCTAGGCGTGCCGGGAGGTTGGGAATAATGAGCGAGCAGTTTAAATATAAATCCAATACCGGCGATGATAGAAGGCAAGCACTGCTGACAGAGTACATGGTAAGAGAACAGGCAAGAAGGGATAAAGAGGCCCTGCTTGACCTGCTGGGAGCGAAAGCGGGCGCTGGTTTTTGATGCGTATGCTTGACGTAACCAAAGTAAACTCTATGTGCTTTACCGGCAACAGCAAGACTTTCTACAACGAAGGCCGCCGTGATGTAGGCTTAGGCATTATCAAAAGCATTTTAGCACTTGGGCTGCAAGGCATAGAGCTTAAACAGCAGGCTGAAATGGAGTATGCAGAATTCCAACTAAAGCTACAAGAGCTGGCAGTGGAATATGTAGATAATAACAAGGAGGAATAACTAATGGGCGAGAACGGCGAAAACACAGTTGTGAACGGCGAAGGCGCACAGCAGCAACCCGATACCGCAGCGCAACAGCAGCAAACAGAACCGACTACTAATGCAACTAATAATACAAGTGCTTCCAGCACTATTGCAGGGAACGGAAGTAATGGGCAAGGCGCACAACAGCAGCCCGGCACAGTGAATTATGACTTTGCAGGAGTAGAAATGCCGGAAGGCTATGAGCTTAGTGCTGATGAGCAAGGACGCTTTGTAGATGTCATTAAAGGCATGAACCTTAGCAATGACCAGGCAAGAGCACTTGCAAAGTACGGCACAGAGTATGCAAGCCGTGTAGTGCAAGGCGTAGAACAGCTCCGTGCGCAAGAAATTGCTAAATGGGGTGACGAAGCTAAAACGGCACTGGGCGCAGACTTGGGCAAAGTACAGGGCCTTTGCGATACTGCCTGCCGTAAATTGGAGGCAATGTATCCGGGCTTGAACGTGCGTGAAGCGTTAGAAATTACTGGCGCAGGCAATCAAATTGCTATTGTGAGAGCATTTGCGAAACTTGGCGAACTGCTTGGCGAGGACCCCGGCTTGGCTGCACAAAACGGCGCACAAGGCTTAAACGCTGCGCAAGGCATTGCAGCAAACATGTACCCGAAAACCGACTGGAGCAGGTACAAATAATTTATTAACTTTTAATTGAAAAACAGGAAGGATGATGAAACTATGGCTACTATTGGTTACTCCCAAACTATGAGTGACTTACGAAAGTATTTAACTCCGCAAGGCGCTATTGACCGCGTTATGGAAGTGCTTAACGAATCCAATCCTATTATGGAAGATATTCGCTGGATGGAAGGCGATTTGCCGATTGGTACTAAAACTACTATTCGTGCAAGCCTGCCTTCTCCGTCTATCCGCCGTATTAACCGCGGTACTTCTCCGACTAAAGGCACTGTAAAGCAGCGCATTGATGTATGCATGCACTTGGAGGACCGTTCCTGCGTGGACGTTGAATTGCTTTCCGGCAAACCGAATCCGCAGGCTTTCCGTATGGCAGAGGACGATGCACACGTAGAAGGCATGGGCCAATACGTCGCACGTCAATTCTTGTACGGCAACTTGGACGAAGACCCGGACACTTTCAATGGTATTGCGGTACGCTACAATACTTTGACCGACGGCGGCAAAGGTACTCCAGGCCACCAGGTAATTTCTGCTGGCACTCCTGGTACTAACACTAATGCTTCTATCTACTTTGTAGACTGGGGCGACCGCCGTGTAATGGGTGTATATCCTAAAGGCACCCAGGCAGGCTTGAAAACTGAGGACTTGGGCGAAAGTGATGTATACGACGAGCACAACAAGCCGTTCCGTGCATTGCAGACCTTGTACTCTTGGAAGTGCGGCCTTGCCGTTCAGAATGTGCGCTCCATTGTGCGCGTGTGCAATATTGATGTCCAAAAGCTTAACTCTTTGACTGACAGTGCACAACGCGAACTGATGAATAAATTCATCTTCGCAAAGAACCGTCTGCAAGACCCGAAAGCGCCGGTTGCGTATGTATCTGACGGCGTATACTCTTGGTTGGAGTGCTATCTGAACAACAAGAACAATGTTCATGTTACCCGCCAGGACTTTATGGACGCGCCGCCTAAACTGTACCTTGCAGGTATTCAGATTAAGAAACTTGACTGCCAAAGCGAAACCGAAGCGGCAGTACAATAACCGGAAGGAGTGAATAACAATGATTTTTGACCAGCAAAATATGTACATGGACAATTCCTTGACCAGCAATGTAATTGCGAACGTTGGCGGCGGTGATGCGGCCGACCCGTTGTTTCTTGTTATCACTGCGCCGACCGCCTTAGCTACTAGCGGCACTATCACTGCGGCGCTGGAAACTTCCGACAGCGAAAGCTTCGGCACTAAAACCGTTGTTGCGACTTATACCCTTGCTGCCAGCAAGAAGGGTGTCTTGGTTGCGGCAAAACTGCCGTATGGCATGAAGGCTTTTTCCAGACTGACTGTTACCGGCGCAAGCGGCGGCAAACTGACTGCTGGCTTGACTGAAACTGTTCCGAACTGGCCGGGCTGATTTAGTACTTTAAGGGGAGGGCGAAAGCTCTTCCCTTTTTTAATAATCAAGGAGGAATAGTTAAAATGCTTAACATTACCGATGTATGTAATATGGCGCTGGCTCATATCGCCAAAGGGCGTATAAGCAATATAGATGAGCAGTCGGAGTTGGCCAGACAGTGCAAACTGTTTTATGAGCCTACCCGCAAAGAGTTATTAAGAAGCTACACTTGGGGATTTGCAAAGCGCGTGAGCAAGCTTGCAGAACTTAGTATCGAATCTCCGTACTGGTCCCACGTTTACGCCTACCCCGAAAAGTGCCTTGCTGTGCGCAAGATATTTGACGCTGACACCGGCGCAATGATAAGGGCAGGCGAACAGCAGCAGGAAGAGTGGGACTTATATATGGCAAGTGACAACGTGCTTGGCATAGGCTGCAATATCCCTGCTGCGTGGCTTGAATATACCTATGATGTTGACGACGTGGAAATGTTTTCAAGTGATTTTTTGAGCGCGTTTACTCATATGTTGGCGTTTAATATCTGCGTACAACTGACCGGCAACAGCGGCTTGCAGCAGACGCAGTATCAGCTTGCAATGGCAGCATTACAGAAAGCGAAGTATACCACGGCAAGCGAAAAGAAAGAATTGCCGGACTATCCGAGCAAATATTTTGACGGGAGGGCGTAATTATGGCTAGTGGGTTAACACCTTATTATTTATTGCAGCCTGCATTTACCGGCGGCGAAATCAGCGCCGAAGTTGCCAACCGCGTCGATTTAGATAAGTACCAATTTGCGGTGCTGCAAGCCTATAACTGCCTTATCAAGCCGCACGGCCCTATTTATCGCAGACCGGGCATGAAGTATATGGCACGAACGAAATATAACGATAAAGCGTGCATCCTGGTACCATTCAACGGCGCAGACAATACCGACTATCTTTTGGAGATTGGCGAGAAATATATAAGGGTGCATAAGAACGGACTTTATATAAACATAGAAGTTATGACACCGTACACGGCGGATATGCTGCAAGATTTGAGATTTGTACAAAGCGCAGACACTATGTTTATTGCAAGCGGCAAATATCCCGTGAAACAGCTTGCAAGATACTCAGACACTGACTGGCGCTTTTCTGATTTTGAAATTACTGATATGTATTTCGACGAATCAAACTCACTTGAAAAATATAGCGGCATAAGTTATACGTCACCTGGCACTTACCTATTTCAGCCGACTGTTACCGGTGAATATCAAATTGATATAGCTGGCGCAGGCGGCGGCGGCGGTGGTGCCGTTACATGGAGAAGGCACGGAGAACACCAAGTTTATAATTATGCCACCAAAGGTGGCGACGGCGGCAGTGGTGAACGCATTATAAAAACTCTAACGCTGACCAAAGGCACAAGTTACACGATTACAGTCGGTAGCGGCGGCAGCGGCGGTGCTTATGCTCATAGTGCAGGCAACTACGAAGATACAACAGCTACTAGCGGCACTAAAGGCGCAGACAGTACGGCGTGTGGACTAACAGGCAGAGGCGGCGGCGCAGGCGGCGCAGGCAGCCGTATGTATGGCGAGGACGGCTATTATTCCGAAGTTGGTACGCAAGGTACAACATATGGCGAAGGCGGCGGCGCTGTAGGTGGCGCAGGCGGCAAAAAAGGTGCTCCAAACGGCACAGCGGGTGCTAATGGCTGGGTAAAGATTTCATATACCGGCAACAAAGAATTGACACCTTCTGGAACACAAGGCGACATTACTTTAAAGAGCAACAAGAAGATTTTCGCTAGCAGCAAGCCTGGCGCGTATATCAAACTTAAACAAGAGATTGCAAGCAAGACTGTATCTACCAGCAACGGCACTACTGAAAGAGTGCGCGTAGGTGAAAATTGGAAGGTTATCAGTCACGGAACCTGGAGCGGCAGTTTTACCGTAGAAAAAAGCGACGATGGCGAAAGCTGGAAGGAATACAGAAAATATACATCTAAGGACGATTACAACCCGTCCGAAAGCGGCAGCGTAACAGAACCGGTATTTTTAAGGGCGGTATGTACTATAACTAGCGGTACTTGCACTGTTGATTTAACAGCAATGGCCTACAATGCGGAAGGCGTTGTAAAACTCACTGAAATCACTAGCGACAGTACAGCTAAAGCCCATGTTGAAAAAGAACTTGGCTCAACGGATATGACAACTAATTTCTTATGGGGCGCATGGAGTGAAGAATTTGGCTACCCGCAAACACTGTGCTTTTTCCAAGACAGATTATGTTTTGGCGGCACGAAGAAGCAGCCTTATATGGTGTGGATGAGCAGGACAGGTGACTACGGCAATTTCAGTGTAGAGAAAGCCAGCGGCACTGTTACCGACGATAGCGCAGTAGCACTTGCGTTTGTGAGCCGCAAGCAGTTTAAGATTTTACACTTGATAGCAAGCACCGATTTAATCGTCTTGACTGCGGGTAACGAATGGACAGTAAGCGGCAGCGATACTGTAACACCATCTAAAGCCGTTCCCAAAATGCAGACTACACGCGGATGCAGCACTGTTGAGCCGTTGATGATTGGCGGCAGAATCGTGTTTGTACAAGGACGTGGAAGCACTGTAAGGGATATGGCATATAGTTATGAAACAGACAGCTACGGCGGCAATGACTTAACATTGCTGGCAAAGCATATCATAGAGAATGTACAGATTGTCGACAGTGCATATAAGCAGGAACCCGACAGCACTATATACTTTGTAAGAAGTGACGGAACTATGGCTTGCTTATCCTACATCATGGAACAAAAGGTATATGCTTGGTCGACGATAGAAACGCAAGGCAAGATTGAAGCTGTGGCGGCAGTGCAGGAAGGCGACGAAGATATTATTTATCTTGTAGTAAAGCGAGAGATAAACGGCGTGACAGTACGCAACATTGAGTATCTGGCAAAGAATCCTGCAAAAAGCAATAACCCCGATGATTATATTATGCTTGATAATGCTATTGAGTATAGCACTGCTGAAAAGAGCAGTGGGGAAACGGAGATTGATGCAGCAGAGCTGGCAGGCGAAAAAGTTACTGTTATCGGTGACGGAAGAATGTATAGCGGACTGACAGTAAGTCAAGACGGCACTGTGACGCTCCCGGCGGCCGTACAACACGCTTTTATTGGCTTGCCCTATAGAAGTATCGTGGAACTTCCAAACGTCGAAATTAAGACTGGTGACGGCACTATGCAAGGACGCAGAAAACAAATTAGTAACTGCATAATGCGTTTAAGTAATTCGCTGGGTGGCATGGTTGGTCCAGATATAAATACTTTGGACTTGATGAATTTTGATGAGCAGAACGCAGTGAGCGATATTAAATTATTTACCGGCGACAAGCATATGACTTTGCCTATTGGCGGCTTTAACAACGAAGGCAGAGTGATTATCGTTACGGATGAGCCGTATCCTTTTAACTTGTTGGCAGTAGTGCGGGAGGTGTCTTTCGGTGGCTAAGAAGTGGACTGTTGAAATTCTTGATAACAAGTCAAAAGAAAATGTTGTGCCGTTGATTGAAGAACTCATGCAAGATATACGGCCGCATGATAAAGAAGATTTGGAAGCAAGCAGTGACCCGGTATTTGTACTCATTGGTAGTATCAAGCTTGACGAAGAAACAAGGGTATACCGTGGTGAGGATGGCAAACTGCTTGCGATATTCGGCAAGGGCACTATGGAATGGGGCGCACCAGGGCGCGGCATTTGGATGGTTGGCACGAACGAACTTTACAACGGGTACACAAAGAGCCTGCTTTTCAAGGAGGCTAAAAAAGTGCTGAATGAATGGGTGCGTAAGCATGGACTGCTGCACAATATCGTCTACGAGAAGAACCGCACTAGCATTAACTATTTAAGACACTTGGGGGCGGTATTCTTGGTAGAGCCTAAAATAGGTTGGGACGGCAAAAAGTTTTATCAGTTTTATATTCCATACAGAGGGGAGTGAGCGTAATGGGCACACTTGGCATTTTAATGGGGCTGCAAACTGTTATGCAGTTAAGCGGCCAGCATCAGCAGGCCAAACAGCAGGAACAGGCATATAAAGCGCAGGCGCAGGCCGCACAGCAGAACGCGGCTATTATGAGCCGCCAACGTGAGCAGCAAGCAGAAGCATATGCGCAGAAGCAGAGCCAGCTTAACGATAGAATGAGGCTTGCAAGGGGGCAGGCGCTGGCGGCGGCAGGCAGCAGCGGCCTAACTAGCGGCGGCAGTGTCAGCGATATTCTTTCAAGCAGTGAGAACGCTTACAGAAAAGACAGCATGAATCTGTTGCAGAATCAGCGCAATGATGCGTGGAGCACTTATGTAAACGAAGTCAATTACCGCAACCAGGCAAGCGCATATAATGCGGCGGCGAAGAACGCTAAAGCCAACGGCAAAATGCAGATGTTTAGTACGCTTGTAGGTGCGGCGGCGAACGCTTACTCTAAAGGTATGATTGGCGGCAGCAAGGGAACAACTACGGTAAGCAGTGACGATTGGTACGATGCTAACAGTGATTTCAATCTTCCTGCTAGCAATATGAACGGCTTCAATCTTTACAACCAGGCAAAGAAGAATAACCCGTTCATGGATAATACAGGCTTTACTAAATGGAACTGGTAAGGGAGGTGCAGTATGAAGATTGCAGGTTATCAAGGCAGCGTCAATTTAGGTACCGGTGGCGGTGCGACTGTCAAGGTATCGAGTGACCTTAACGCTTATGGCAGCGGCGGCAAAGGACTTGCCGCTATTGCCGGTGCCGCCAACAAATGGGCGGTAGCAGTAGAAGCACAGCAGGAAGATGAGGACAAACAGTCCATTCTTAATGCTATGGATATATTTAATAAGAGCCGTTATAACATCATGTACAACGATGAAAGCGGCCTTATGAATACAAAGTTAGAAGGCACTGCCGGTGCAGGCGCAAGCTACACAGAGCAGATAAATAAAGCAAGGCAGGATGTATTAAGTAATACCAAATTGCACAGCCAAAAGAACCAGCTTGCATTAGACCATTTAATGTATCAGAGCGCACAGCAAGGCTTCCAGACTGTCGACCAATACGAGCAGAAGCAAAAAGAAGCAGTCACTGATTTGCGCTATGACAATAATATTCAGAACTCCTGCGAGTTTGTACAGAAGAACTGGAACAACCCGCAGGCGCTGCAAGATGAAATTATTCGTACACAGTTGCTGACAAGTGCTATATATGGCAAGCGTGGCGCAGAGTTTATCGAATCTAAGAGCAGAGCCAACATTGGGCAGGTGGTAGCAAGTGCCGTCGGTGCAAGCATCACCAACGAAGATTATGGCACTATGCGTAACATCATGGATAAGTACGGTAGTTATCTGACTGCCAATCAGCGAGCTGCTTTTGAGAAGGTGGCATACGATAAAGAGAGCAGCGCTTTTGAAAGAAATACCGCTAAAGATTTGTATGCTAAATATGGCGACAATGAAGAAGCGGTACGCAAAGAACTTGAAGGCATGAAAGGATTTAGCGGCGGCGAAAGCGGTAATGATTTTGAGAATTTGCTAACTTCTTTCGGTATTCAAGAGAGCGGCGGCAATTATAACGCCAAGAATGGCCGTACAGGCGCAAGCGGCAAGTATCAGATTTTGCCTAGTAACTGGCCTAGCTGGAGCCAAGAAGCGGGCTTGCCAGCAGGCGCAGCAATGACACCGGAAAATCAAGAGATTGTAGCACGATTTAAGTTAAAACAATACTATGATAAATACGGTGCAGCAGGTGCGGCGGTAGCATGGTATAGTGGAGAAACTAATGCGCAACGCTGGGTAAGTGGTAAAACAACGGACGTATGGGGAAACACTTGGGATACGCCGCAGCATGGGAACGAGCCTAGCATTAAGGAATATGCAGAGAGTGTTACCAACAGAGCGGGAAGTGTGCGCAGCACTCACAACATGAGCCAGGATGAGCAAGACCGCATTATGAAGCAGTACCGCACTATTAAAGCAGACCATGACAGAATAGAAACTTATAAGAAAAACAAACTTTTTGAAGGGATAAAAAATGAGATATTTGCTATGTTTGGTAACGGCACAAGCTATAGTGAAGCTATGGCGTGGGCTACTAACCAGGCAGGCAGTGACCCCGACAAGTATGTAACTTATCGCAATGCTGTTAATGCTATATATGGACCGCAAGGCAGAAGCGGTAGCGGTGGAAGCAGTAACGGAAAACTTGATGACGATGCAATAGGCGTACTGGAAGATATGCTGCAAGAAGGCAAGTTTTCTAGCATTGACCAATTCTTGGCATACGCTGCTAACAAAGGTGCATCATCTGCGCAGCGTGGGAAGTTAGAAAAAATATACAAAGATTGGTATAGCGGTACAGGCGAATTTGCTTTTGATATGGAAGGCCTTGTGCAACAAGTCGCAGGTAAAAATGCTGATGCACTGTACAAGAAGAAAATCCAAAACTATGGGCGGCAATGGGTACGCGCTTATCGCGTAAAAAATCACGGCATGAATCCGGGTGAAACGGAGTTGTTGGAAGCCTTGCAAAACTGCGTAACTACTAAGGTTTACGGCAGCTATGTTACCGAAAAACATTCATTCTGGTTTGACAGTACAGAAGATATAAAAGCAAGTGACGCAGATTTGATTGCACGTGGTATCGCAAGCGTAAATAAAACCGGGGATGATTGGTACGATGTTAAATGGTTGGATGGCACATCGGGCAAAATAAACGGTGCATATCTGGCAAAGTTACTGAAAGGAGATTACTAAATGGCTAATGAACCTTTAGACGAATTCGACCGCAGATTAAAGGCAAAAAAGGAATATGCTAATTATGGCTTTATTGCTGATATTGACAGCGGCTTGTCACCTGCTGAAACTCTAGGCTTTTATGACCTGCAAAAAATGAGTTACGATGAATACAACAAGTTTTCGCAGGCAGTAAAAAGCAATAGCTCACCGACGATTGATACTAGCAGTATTATCAACGACGATAAGCCGGGCATAGGCACTGCCGTAATGAACGGCCTTAAAGGTTCGGTGCGTGGCTTATTCGGTGCGGCTAAAGCGGCCGTTGACGCTAATATTGAAGCTCATAAGGGTGACAAGAATGTTGTTAAAGAGTATGACCAATCAGAGAACATCAGCAAGGCTTTAGGCTATGTCACCGATGAGATTTTGAAGCGCGAAGAAGTTAAGGCTGATACGGCGGCTGGGCAACTTGGTTATGATTTGGCCGAAAACGGTATTCAGCTTTTAGTACAGCTTGCACTGACTAAAGGCGCAGGCGCTGCCGGTGCAGGAATGAAAACTGTACACGCTATCAGTATGCTTTACAATGGTGCAAACATCAGCGGTGAACAATATCTGCGACTGCGCAAAGAAGGCGTAAACGCAAGCAGAGCGGCAGAAGCAGGCTTGATGAACGCTGTGCCGCAGGCGGTATTGGAAGAACTGCCGCTTGGCAGACTGCTAAAGAAGATGCCAGCCGGTAGCGGTCTGAAAGCTAAGATTTGGGAAGTCACTAAACGCGGCCTTGAAGAAGGCGTTACCGAAGCATTGCAGGAATTCCCGGAACAGGCGACGGACTTATGGGCAAAGAACCCAGGTGCAAGTACTGCAAAACTTGCGGAAATGTGGGGTGAGAACTGGCAGCAGAATTTGAAGGAAGCAGGCTATAGCGGCCTTATCGGCGGTATCCTTGGCGGTACAGTCAGTGGCGTAAGCGTTGCCGTTGACAGTGCCGTTGAGCACGTAGCCTTGAAAGCGAACGAAGAACGCAAGGCAAAGTTAGTAGCAGACGCTGAACGAATCAAAGAAACAGGCATTAACCCCGAATACGCAGGAGCAAGCATTGACGCTATTAATGCTAACGTAGAGGATAATACTGTTACTGTATCAGCGCAGGATTTAGAAGGCTACAAGCAGACTAGCAACAATAATAAACTTTTTGAGGAATTGGGAATTACCGAAGAAGAAGTTGCAACGGCTGCGGAGCTGGGGCAGGATATAGATATTAGCCGTGGCAAGTTTACGGCGGCTATGGCTAAGGACAATGCACTGTTTGAGGCTACAAAAGACAATATGTATTTTGACAGCAACGGCGAATTGTCGGACGGCGGCGCAAAGACACGTAAGGAATTGCGAGAAGGCTATAACTTAACCAGGCAAGCAAGTACGGAGCTTGACGCAGAACTTGACGCTATTGTTGACAGCGCTACTAAAGCCGGTATGAATAAATCTCATGCTGGCAATTTGCGCTTAGTGCTGGAGAGCCGCGCACTTATTGCAGACCCCGAAAATCCTGCTGCATGGCTGCAAAAGAATAAGCTGCGCTTTGAAGATGGCGGCAAAGCTAAACAAAAGAATGGCTGGTTTAGCAAGGGAGGAGTGCTTAAAAAAGAGCAATTCTATACTACTAATATTACCGGAAATGAGATGGGACACTATTCAGATTTGAAGAGCTTGCAGAAAAAGGCTTTTGCATGGTATAGGGACAACTTGCAAGGCACGAGCGTTCATAATGGTGTATTGGGTGATATTAGAATAGATAAAGGGTATCAAGAAAATAATATCAAATTTGGCGCAAGTGGCAGAAAGAAAATGGAACACACTTCCGCTAAAAAAGAAAAACTTTTTGCATTGCGCTATTTACGTGAAATTATGGAGAATGGTAATTTCGTTACAGAATCTGCGCCGCAAAAAGAAAAACATTCAGACGAGAATTTTTATTATATTCATTCTGCACTGAATGTTAATGGTGAAAAACGTTATGTAGTTGTTACAGTAAGAGAACATAATGATAAATCATTATCATATTATAATCATAATGTTTTTAACGAAAGTGAGTATAAAAAAATAGAGGACGCGTTCAAGCCCTCGGGTTCCGAGCAATTCAAGGCTCAGCCCAGTATCTCAAACAAAACGTCCTCTTTTGCTGATAGTGTATCACAAAAAGCAGATAATTACAAGCAACAAAAAATTGTCAATGGTACACTGAAAGATAAAGGCATGATTTCCCCAATGGATGATGGTACTTATGTTATCACGCTTTTTAAAGGTGCAGACGCAAGCACAGTTATCCATGAAACAGGACACTACTTTGCAGAAACTATGATTAACGAAGCACTTGCAGACCCCAGCAATGCAAGACTAAATGCTGATGCAAAAAAACTCATGGAGTATGCAGGCATTGATGCTGAAACATGGGCAAGCGGTGACGTTGAAGCAAAGAGAGCCGGGCATGAAAAACTGGCAGAAGCATTTGAAACCTACATCATGGAAGGCAAAGCGCCTAGTGTTGGCTTGCGCGGAGTGTTCCAGAGATTCGCTAATTGGTTATCAGCTATTTATAGCAAGATAGCAAGAAGCGACAATGCGGCAGAGCTGACACCGGAAGTGCGGCAAGTGTTTGACAGGATGCTGGCTTGCCGTGAAGAGATTGAAGTTATGGCACGCATGGAAGGTATGTTTGGTGCTTTACCCGACAATATCACATCCACGCTATCCGAACAAAATAAAAAGACCTTGCAGGATAAAATCTTAAAGGCTAAAGACAAGGCCGTGGATATTCTTACAAGGCGTGCTATGGCTGATTTCAGCGCGAAGCGCAGAGCTGAAAAGGCTGCTTTCATCGAAGAAATACGGCCGCAGATTGAAGAAGCGGTAGCACGTGAGCTTGTCAATCGTGCAAGAGTGCAAGTCGGGCAGGAATTCGGGAAAGAATCAAAACTTGCTAATCCTGCGATTATTGCAAGAAAATACAGACACGTTTTGGGAAGCGTACTGCCAAACTATAATGATATGCTGAACGATACCAACGCCAGCATTGACGATATACTTAATCCGATAGTTGAGTATCTTCAAACGGAAGTCGACACATACGGCACACTTTCTAAAGAGCGTGTTGCAAACGCCGAAGATATGTTGATTGCTATGTTCAGCAAGTCAAGACAGAAAACTGTTACCAATCCTACATTCGTTGTTGATGAACACGGCATGGCTCATGCTAACTTCAAGCAAAAAATCAACGAATGGGAAACAATCGAAGCTAATCCGCGTAGACTTGCAAGAAAATACATTTATGGCAATGAGCGCATAAACTATAACGAATTATTGAAAGACACAAACAGAGCTATTGATGATATTTTAAATCCTATTGCTGACAGAATAGAAAGCGAGCTTGCGGAATATCAAGATACAGTCAAGAGTGAGCGTGCGTTTTTCATCAATGGTAAGTGGGGCTACTTTGCCGCAACCAATAGAACAGAAGGCAAGTATGCAAATGACTTTGCAGGCATACCGGACCAAAGCGCAGTCTTGGTTGATTTTGGTGAGATAGGCAAGGACGGAAAACGTCATTGGACTAAGCGAGCTTTAGAGCAAGCGGATATTGAAGGCCTTGTATTCCATGAAGCAGGTGACAGTATTCGTAATGTCAACTGGGTATCAAGATACGTTCATGACTACGGTGGCAGCGTAAGCGACTTGACCAGTAAAAAAGGACGCAGAAGAATTGCCAAAAAGATTGCAAGGGGCGAAGATATAGCGGATTACTACGATTTACGTAGTACCGGCTTAGACTATAGCGACGCTGAAATTAAGGCAGACTTTAAGCATATTGTCGATGAGCTGGACAGACTGCAAACCTTGAAGCATAGACTTGAAACAGACCCCGAAGGTGTCGACCTGGTAAAAGAAAGCAAGCGCAACCAATTATCGCAGGAGCAAAAAGAACTCTTTGACCAGATAGCAGAGGAAAACGGCTATGCCGGCGGCTATGAAATGGCAAGAGAGATTGTCGAAGGTTATACCGTCAATGAGAATGAGGGTAGCGACGTGCAGGATAACTGGGCGAGAAACTACATTCGCAACGGCGGTGACAGAGCAAAGCTCAAAAGCGAAGAAGGCTTGAAAGAGATTGCCGAAACGTTGGTAGAGGGTGAACAACTTACGGAGCTTAACGAGCTTAAAGCCTTGAAGCATGAGCTTGAAACTAATCCGGATAAAGTCGACCTTGTGGAGATGAGCAAAAAGCGTGCCTTGTCTAACGAGCAGAGAGAACTGTTTGACTGGATGGCTGACAGTTTGGGCTATGACAGTGGCGATGCTATGGCGCAGGATATTTTGACTTCACCGAGCGAAAGAGCTATGGTACGTCAAGAGATTGACAAGGCTGTGAACCGCAGATTCCCCGACTTCATGCAGGAGCGTGAACAGGCAAGAGAGGCGGCAAGGGAAGCACTCTACAATGACGAAAGCGGCGAAGTGGTTGCACTTGAACAACAGCTTATTGATGAGGCACTCAACGAAATAAGCGACAAGGATATTAAGCAAAAAGAGCGTGAGAATATTGCTAAAGTGCGGAAGCAGAACGCAGACAATTTTGCTAAACGCTATATTCAGACTTTGCCAGCAGGCGAAGTTATGAAGCCGAGAAGATTTGCTATGGCAGAACGCAGAGCGGCGGCTAATGCAAACAAGGCTGCGAAAGCTGGCCTTTTGGAAGAAGCGGCTATGTATAAGCAACAGCAGATGATTAATCACGCTTTGTATCGTGAAGCAGTCAAGGCCAAACATCAGATTGAAAGCGCAAGAAAGTACGTCAGAAAGCAGATGCACAGCAAGAAAGAAGTGTGGGGAACAGAGCAGCACTTCTTCCAAATGTGCGCATTGCTGGAGCGTATGGGCTATCACCGCAAGGACTTTAACACCAACGGCAGAGAAGTGCAGCCGCTTAGCGATTACATTGCAGAGATGCAGGCAAAGTACGGTGACGAAATTATTTCTATGCCGGAGTTTGTTCTGAACCCGAATAATGATTTGACCAATGCGCCGCAGCTTAGCCTTGCGAACTATATGGACGTTATCGACGCGCTGAAAAACATTCGTGCTATTGCAAAGCAGGATACGCAGATGAACAAAATCGCCGCCGGTGAAGCCTTTGAACAGGTTAAGGCTGATACGATAGCGCACCTGCAAGAATTGCCGGTAGAGTACGAGGCGGAGATTGGCAGCGACAGTAAAAAGAGCCTGCGTAAGCGAATTATTGACTGGCCTAAAAATATCATAGCTACACTGCGTAACGCTGATAACTTCTTCTTGATGATGGATAATTGGACGGAAGGTTATTTTACTAGGGAGTTTTACAACAAAATCAACCATTGTGCAGATATGGAAAGCACGATGCTTGAAGGTTATCAGAACGAGCTTACAGATGCTTTGCAGAAATGGGAGCCAGACAAAGAAACCGGCATTGCGCACGATAAAAGAATTTACTACGAAGAACTTGGCGGCAGCGCAGATAAGCATGCTTTGATTGCTATGCTTTGCAACCTGGGCAGTGATAGTAATGCTGCAAGACTTTGTTCACAAAAACCGGTAGGCGTAAAGAATTCTGATATATGGGTGGAAGAATCGGAGCTTATAGGCAGAGAAGAAGCAATGCTGCAAACCAAACAAAACCTTATAGAGTTTTTGTGTAAGCATCTGACTAAAGAAGATATTGCCTATGCGCAGGCACGTATCAATGCAGCAAGTAAATTCTGGCCTATGCTGGCAGAAGTCAATCGCAAGACAAAAGGCTTTGAGCCGCCGAAGATTGAAGCGTCACCGCTGGTGCTGAAGCTTGCAAGCGGCGAAAGCGTAGTATTTGACGGTGGCTACTTCCCGTTGGAACGTGATACACGCACCGGCAGTATGCCCGGAAAATTTGACAGAATCGACAGCACCGAAGAAGGCAACAGACCGCCACAACGGACTTTGACTACTAATACCGGGTCCAGTAAGTCACGTACTGGCGGCAAATATCCCGTAGACTTATCGCGTGGCAGTGAGGTTACGGCGGTAAAAAGCACTATTCACGATATTTGTTATCGTGAAACAATGCTTGATTTCAGAAAGATACTGAACGATGAGGATATTTACCGCAACATGGTTGAGCGTTTAGGCGATACCAACGTAAGACTTTTTAGAGAGTTTTTGCAGGCTTGCGCTAACCCATATGGCAATAAGACAGCATATATGGCTGAGAATCTGTTTACGAAAGCTGCCAACGCTTTACGTAATATTGCAACAAATACCGCTATTATGCTTAACTTCAAAACGGCAATGCAGAACTTTTCTAACATCCTGCTATACGGAAATAGCGTAGAAGGCTTTACTTATGCTGACGCTTTCAGAGCCTTGTACCGTGGCTTTACAGGTGAAGGCAGGGCAGAAGTAGATGCGATTTGCGCAAAAAGCGTGTTTATGCGTGAACGCATGGAAGTACCAGACGTTACATTGAGAGATATTCAGAATCGTTCCGACCTTAACTCAATTGAGAAAAAGACGCTGAAATATGGTGCAATGCTGTTAGGCTACACTGATATGATGACTGCAAAGCCGGTATTTGCAGAAGCATACATGAAGAAAATCAATGAAGGCAAGACGGAGCAGGAAGCACTAGACTTTGCGAACGCTGTTATTCGTCGCACGTTAGGCAGTAGCCGTATTCATGATGTGTCAAGCCTGCAACGTGGCAGTGGCCTATTCAGACTGTTTACGATGTTCCAGGGATTCTTCAATACGCAGTTTAACCAATGGGACAGAGAAGCTCATATTGCTAAAAGGTTATGGAATAGCGGTGAAAAAAAAGAAATGGCTGAACGGCTGATTGCTTTCGTTGCTGCTAAATGGTTAGGCGTATGCTTGTTGAACGTGGCTATCGGAGAGCTTTCTTTGACCGCTCCTTTTGAGAAAGATAAAAAAGACGATTGGAATAATCTTGCAAAAGAGCTTATCAACTACCCGTTGTCTATGGGCGGCCCCGTAGGGCAGGCAGCGAATGTTGGCGTACAGAACTTGCTAGGCATGAGAAACTACGGCTATAGACTGACTGCGGCGCAAGGCTTGATTGACAGAGGCTTTACTGTTGCAAGACGTATAAACGATGTTGTGGAAGGTAAGAAAGAGCCTAGCGAATTGGCAGAGCAGGTGGCATATGTCGGCGGCGCATGGCTTGGTATTCCTAGCGGCATCTTCAATATCATATTCAACGGTATAGATATTGCTGCTGGTGATATGGATTTTGAACTGCAAGACTTGATTAAGCGTCGCCCGCGTTCCGAACGTAAACACGAGCAGTAGCTTATGGTAAAGAAGTAGTAAAATAAAAAAATCTGGCAGTGTAAAAACTGCCAGATTTAAAATGAATATGCTGGTTTATTTTCTTTTGCGTGATATTGATTCGGCTATTTCTGAGCCTGCGCCAAAAACGAGCGTCGCGATTACAGAGAGAATGGCGAGCATTGCTTCAAGCGTGAGATATTGCAGCACAGTTGTGTACCACGTTTCAGCGAAGATGAACCCTGCTATAATGGCGATAGGCACGCAGACCACGAGTGGAAAGCCCATAAACAATGATAAAGAAAAAATGAATGTGGCTATGCCGTTATCGTGAAACAGAAACGCTGCTCCCGGCGCTACGCTCGTGATGATTGCAGCGAGTAAGTGAAAGCCAAACCAAATTAGTACAAGCATGATAAGCATAAAAAGTATAGGCATATAAAGCACTCCTTTCTTTGCATTATAGTATATCGCAATCGCTATAAAATGTACATAAGAATTTCACAAATGCTCATTGCTAAAGTTAGCAAAATTGTGTGCTAAAATTAAAGAAAGTAAATCATTTAATGTCTATCTAATTTTTAGATAGACATTTTCTTTTTATGAATAAACGAAAGGGGTTGCTATTATGCTTACTCATGTTGACAACAGAATCACATATAGTGGCAACGGAAATACAACAGAGTTTGCGTATCAGTTTAAAATTTTAGACCGGACGGACATAAAAGTTTTATTGACTGACGCAGACGGCAAAGAAAAGCTGCTGACTAAAGATTATTACGTTGATGTTGAAAAGAATGTTGTACGTTATCCAGGTTATGCAGTCGGCGCAGAAGTGCCGGAGAGTGAACGGCCGCCGGTGTTGCCGACAGGTTGGAAACTGACGATTTATAGGGAAGTGCCGGTAACGCAGGAAACGGATTTGCCAGACCAATATCCTTTTAACCAGGTTGAAGATATTGGCGATAAACTGACGATGATTGCGCAACAGCTTACCGACGTTACCGGTAGAAGTTTGAAAATCGGTGTAAGTACAAGCGCTGATATTGATACTACAATTCCGTGGGAGAACGGCAAAAGCTTTAGAATTAGTGACGATGGAAAAACTCTTGAATTGTCGGAAGACCCGGCAAAGGTATTGCCGTTGGCGCAGAGTAAATTAGAAGCGGCAACGGCGCAGGCAAATATAGCTGCTGCAAGTGCAGCTGCAGCGGCGAAGAGTGAAGATAGTGCTGCTGCATCAGCAAGCGAAGCCGGTAACAGTGCACAGTCTGCAAGCGTGTCTGCTGCAAGTGCTGCTGAAAGCGCAAGGTTAGCCGAAGGTTACAAGAATGTAG
>ERZ791921.196-NODE-196-length-56660-cov-3.053405_pt1 | contig 56660 bp, 55 predicted proteins | sample MGYA00510135_ERZ791921 | MGnify/ENA primary metagenome ERZ791921 (study PRJEB30046, sample SAMN00792070) | human gut metagenome | study: EMG produced TPA metagenomics assembly of the A metagenome-wide association study of gut microbiota in type 2...
AAAGATTTTGGAGACGAACTTTCAGTTGAAATGCATGGTAATTTTGAAAAGCAAAAGAAAACTGATGATAGGCTCGTAGAGGGAATGACACCGTTTGTAAGTAATGCATTTCATGACCATGTGAATCTTAATAAATCAAATATCGAAGAAAATATTTTCAAAGAAAACGTTCCATCTTCTAATTTACGTCCAATATTGGCAAATATTAAGTTAGATGAAGAAACAAATGAATTAGACTTTGGTTCCCACGACTTTCATATTGAAAAGGTAACATCTGTTGATGAAAACGGAAATAAAGTTGAAGTTGAAAAAATAATTTATGATGAGCAACCAATTGGAGTTATCGATGGGTCAAGAACAAATATAGAATATGATAAAGACGCTAAAGTAAATCGTGCCGTATTACATGGATATCTATATGATGAATACTGTTCTGATGCTATTGATATTCTCAATAGACGTGGCACTGTAGATTGTTCAATCGAACTTTGCATTAGAACTATGAGTTTTGATGGTAAGAATAAAGTGTTAAACTTGGATGATTTTTATGTATCAGGTCTAACTTTGTTGTCTGCAAAGACAAAGCCAGGTATGGCTGGTTCAAATTTTAAAATTGAAGATTTCAGTAGCTGTGATACAAAAGTTAGTTTTTCCAATGAAGAAAAACTAATTGAGCTTTTAGAAAGAATTGACAAAAAACTTTCTAATTTTGATAACAAAAATCCAAAGGAAGGAGGAAACGAAAAAAACATGTTTGAAAAACTTTTAGAAAAATACGGTAAAACTATTGAAGATATCACTTTTGAATATGAGGGATTATCTGATGAAGAACTGGAAGCAAAGTTTTCAGCAGAATTTGAAGAAGATACATCAACAAGCACTTCTTCTGATGGAGAAGATAATTCTAATACTTCAAATACAAATGACAAATATGAATTGTTTAATAAGTTATTTGAAATTTCTTTCGATGAAATCAAATATGCGTTAAACAGTTTATGTTCTATTTACAGAAATGATTCAGAATGGTGTTATGTACATACCGTTTATGAAGATTATTTTATCATGCAGGACTGGGACAGTGATAAATATTATAAGCAGTCTTATCAGAAAGATGGGGATAACGTATCGTTATCTGGCGAAAGAATTGAAATGTTTGCAATGCTATTAACTGAATCAGAAAAGATTTCAGTTGAAGAAATGCGTTCCAATTACGCAGCTCTCAAAGAGTTCAAAGAAAACGCTGAAAAGAATGAACTTCATTCTCAGAAGGAGGAACTTATCAATTCTGAAAAGTATTCTATTCTTGCTGAAAAGAATGAGAATGGTGAATATGCAAACACAGCTTTTGCAGAATTAGTAAAGAATATGGATAACTACTCTCTCACTGATCTGGAGACACAGATTAAGGTAATTCATTCTGATTACATTTCTGAACATTCTAATTTCTCTGCAAATAAACCTGTCGAAAATAAAACGGTATCTATGAAGATGTTTGCAAATCCCAATACAAAGAAAACCAAGTCCAGTAGATACGGAGACTTATTCAAAAAGTAAATAATATTTTATTCAACTTGAAGTCGTACAAAAGTACGGCTTTTTATTTATCAAAAATTCACAAGGAGGAAATCAATAATGGCAATTAAATATAATTTTACAAAATTCCCAACCGCTTTTCCATCCAAAGTTATCGCCAGAGACGGTGGGGCACATATGTACTCTCTCAAGCATGATGACGATCTTTGGAATGGTGCTGTAGTAGCAAAGGGTGATTATGAAGCACTCGATCTGTATAAGGCAAAGGACGCAGTAAAGGTCAATGCAAAGGTTGTTGATATGGCTGCTAATGGTAATTACTACGTTGAAATTTTAGAGGATCAGGCTGCCACAGATGCGCTGATTGTTTACAATCCACCGGTGATTGAAGAGGAATACAACAAGTCTTTCCTGCTGGAGAGCAATTTCTATATTCCTGCTGAGATGGAAGCAAGAGCTTACCCACTTAGAGAGGGTGATATCTGGGAGCTTTCTGAGGATGCGTTTACCCAGAAACCTACTGTTGGCGAAACCACTATTACAAGTATCACTGGCAAAAAGTGGACAGTTGCGTAATTAAGAAAGGAGTTGAAATAATGGAAAATACAGTAAGAAATTTAATGTTTGATCTTGCATTTGATCGTGACATTTATGACGACGATAAGAAAATTAGCAAAGCTGAGGCTAATGATACATTAAGAAACGCTTGCTATGATTTACTTGGTGTTAATGCTCAGTCTACTGAAAAGCAGATTAAAAGAGCATTAAATTCTGAGAAGGCTAATGAATTTTTCGAGGTAATTGAGGAAATTATCGAACAGGAAATTCAGTATGGATTTAGAGATAATGAGTTTTTCAACGATTTCGTAGAAATGAGAAGCCTTACAGATGGTAATAGAACTGACTTCTGGACAGATGAGGATATTATTCTCAACGTTGCTAGAGTGAGTGGAGATCAGCATGATTACACCATCCAGCGTTTAGCAGCTGGTTCTAGTTATACCGTTCCTACCAGCAGATATGCTGTAAAGGTTGGTGGTGATATCAGACTGTTCTTAACTGGTAGAAAGGATTGGTCTGAACTGATCAATGCTGTTGCTACAGCTTATATACATAAGATTCAGAACGAACTGTATGCTGAGTTTATGAACGCCGCTGAGAAGCTTCCAGTTACAAATGGATTTAAGGGTACAGGTGCTCTTGGTAAGGATAAGAAGGATGATTTCGATGAGATTATCTCCAATGTTGCTTCTGTAAACAATGTAAGTTCTGTAGTTATCATGGGCACTAAGACTGCATTGAAGAAGCTGAACGCACTTACAGACGTTGATTGGATCGCTAATTCCCAGAAGGAAGCTGTTGCAAATACTGGTATTCTGGGTTCTTATGAGGGTACTACTCTGTTAGAGATTCCTCAGAGATTTAAGGATAACAAGCTGGCTGAAAAGTTGGTTGATCCTTCTATTCTGCTTATCTTCCCTGTAATCGACTATAAACCAGTTAAATTCATTGATGGTGGTGAAACCTATCTGGAAGTAACTGAGGCTGGTGAAAACGCTGATGATATGCAAACCTATGAGGCTCAGAGACGGATGGGTATTGCAACTATCATTACTCGTCAGTTTGGTCAGTGGGATCTTGATGCGTAATTTATTTATGAATAATTAAAAAATATGGATGTTGGAGTCACTGAAATAATATCGTGGCTCCAACATTTTTGATTGGAAAGGATATATTAAATGGCTTATCAAAGAAAAAATACAACTATCGTTGAAAATACAAGCGAGGCTGTAAATACAAATGAAGCTGTAAATGCAGATCAGTCTAATGATGTAGTTGTAACCAAGCCTCGCAAATATGAAAAAGAAGATGCCATTCTGTGTAAATCTATTACTAACGGAAAGCTTTTAATCACTGGTGATAAATCTGATATTTTATACCGTTGGGCTGATTATGGAGATGTCGAGGAAGTTGAATATCAGGATTTAGTTTATATGATTCGTGCTCACAAGCCATGCATCTATAGACCAAGAATCATCATCCAGGACAAGGAATTTTTATCCCAACACAGTGAATTAAATACCCTTTATAACTCTTTATATTCTACAAAAGATTTAAAGGATATTCTCGCACTTCCAGTTAGTCAGATGAGAGCAGCTATTAATGATTTACCTGATGGCGCATTAGATGCTATTAAGGGCGTAGCAGCTTCTATGGTTACAAGTGGGAATTATGACTCTGTAGCAAAGATTAAAGCTCTTGATTCCATTTTTGGTACTAATCTTCTTTTAACACTGGCGCAGCATTAATTAAAGGGGGTGTTCTAATGACACTTCCTTATGAAGTGATTTTTTCACGCACTCGCAATAAAATCTATGATCCAAAAGAATTATCTTTAAATGCAGACGATTTAATTGAAATCTATACGGAACGTCTTCATTCGTCTGCATCTGATCCCAGAATAAGAAAATTATTCTCGACTTTTATACTTGATGATGAAACACAAACGTTGACTTATGAATTTGTTCATTCCGTAGACGAAGGTGCTGATCAAGATTTTATCATTGAGCTTATGGTTATCGGAATGACTATCGAATGGTTACAGCCACAGGTCATGTCTATTAAAAACACTGCTACGATGATTGGTGGTAAAGAGGAAAAGAAAATATTGGACATCAACAAAAATATGTTTGAACGTCTGGATACTTTGAAAACTCAGAGATACAAAATGATTAGAGACTATGGGTATATGTACAACAATTATATATTAGGAGAGTGATGTTATGCCAAGTTTAAATACTGCAAGACGTGTATCTTCTATGAAATATAATGGAGCAAAAACTGTAGGACAAATTCTAAAAGAAGAATCTGACTTTATTATGGAAGATACATTCTTTAATGACATTCAATCCAAAGTTTGTTACATATATGATTATGCTCATGATGATCAACCAGGTTTAAATAATCATATGACTTATGAGAATACCACTAAAACTAAAATCGATGCTAAATTCATCGTTACTCAATATGGTTCAATTACCAAGGATCAAGTGGCTTATCATTTGATGTTCAGGCCATCACAACCAGTAGAGTTTTCTCCTAGAGATGAATTGTATTATTTTGAGACTGATTATAGAAAACGTTGGAACGTAGATTTTCCGACTGGATTATATATAGATATTCCAAATGAAAAAGGTATATATGAAAAGTGGTTAATTCTCACTATGGAACAGGGTAATCAGTTTATCAAATATAATATCCTTCCATGTAATTATCTTTTTGAATGGATTGAAACCTCTGGACAGAATAGATATAAGCGTAGAATGTGGGGATGTGATAGGCAACAACTCTCTTATGACGCAGGCACATGGATTGATCGTTATATTAATTCAGTGAAGAATGTAGAAAAGGCTTACCTTCCTCTCAATTCTATTACAGAAAATATAAATTATGTTGGTGAAGATGGCAAAAACCAGAGAATGATCATAAGTGCTAAAGTTAAGAATCCTCTGGCATGGAAAGTAACTAAACTCGAAAATACAAAACCACTTGGTATTATTCAGCTTACTTTTTCGCAATCTGAATTTGACCAACATAATGATTATATTGAGAAAGATTTCGATGGTAATATCATTGGAATGTGGGCTGATTATTATACTTCTGAAATAGAACCTTCAGATCCGGAGATTCCAGAGTTTAAACCTTCTGTTCAGTGTGAAATTACAACATCTACTAAATCATTAAAAGTAGGTGGCAGTTATAAATTATTAACTGCTAAAATCTATGATTCAAGTAATGTAGAACAAACTGATTCTTATCTCAATGGCACGTTTACTTGGCAATGTTATTTGGATGATGAGGATTATACTGAAAAGGTAATTTGGTTATCTCAGAAAGATTCAAATAAGATTAAGATAAAATTCCCAGATGAACGTTCTTGTTTGGGGAAGGTACTTGATGTAAAATGTACATTTTCAATAGATGAAAGTTCTTTAGTTGCTACGCTGCCATTGGAACTTGTTATTTAGGAGGGCTTATGGCAGAAATTAAAACAAAACAAGAACTACTGGATAAGTTGAGGGCTTATGCTTCAACACCAGATGATGAAAATATACGTTATAAAAACACAATCAAGAATACTCTTCTATCCTGTCCAGAACTTCTTTATGCTCTTCATGAAGCTGATCTTGATTCAGAATTATTTAATTCTGATGGAACGATTAATTATGACGGCGAATGGGATTTATACTTTGGAGAAACAGGTAACATCCGTCCCTATCTTTACATTCCCGAAACTCAGGATACAATTAAACATTATGTATGTTATCAAGTGAGTTTTCATGAAATTCCTCGTTACAACGACATTGAAAAATATACTCAGATTACATTTACCGTATTGGTAAATGGTAAGGATGCGATGGATAAAATGACTGGTATTCCACGCCATGATCTAATATCAAGTATCATTCGTGAAAAAATTAACTGGTCTAATGTCTTCGGAATGCAAGCGAAGCTGGTATCAAACAAAGAAGCAATCAGTGACAACAATTATATACTCAGGACTATGATATTTGAATTATTAGATTTAAATGGAATTGTCCGTACTCCTTACAATGGAGAAACACAAATTATTAATAATGATTTTTTAGGTAGGTGATAGATTTTGGATTATGTTAATGATGAATTGAAAATCTATCGGGGACAAGATTATGTAGTATCAAAACACATACATATCTCTCAACCTACTCTGGGTGAAATTTGTGATTATGGTGAAGAAGCATATTTTTCAATGGTGCATCAATTAACTGCCACACCTTCATCTTTGAAAGCGCAACTCTGGAAATGTGGTGTCGATTATACCACTATCACATCTTATTCTATGTTCTATAATTTTATCTACAGTAATTATTCTCATGAACAAACTTCAATCTTATTTGGAAATCTTGATTTAACCAAATTCCAATTGATGCAACGCAAAGATAATGGAGAAATCATACTGTGGCAAATGATAGGTGATGATGAAGTAATCATAGATGAGTACACTTATAATGTTATTACTGATTATTTAAGGAAAGCTCATTTTATTGAAAAAGATGAAAAAATGCCTGGAAATGAAAGTACAAAAATGATTTTAATTGAAGATGCTCTTGAAGAACTTCAAATGGCTAGTCAAAAAGAGTATGAATCATTTTTGAAAAATCTCATATCAGCTATGGTAAATTATGAAGGTTTTAAATATAACCATGAACAGGTATGGGATTTGAAAATCAATGCTTTCATGGACTCTGTAAAAAGAGTTTCTAAAATAAAAAATGCAGATTTATTACTACAATCTGGATATTCTGGATTTGGTATAAATCTAAAAGATATAAAGGATAAAAATCAACTCAATTGGTTAGGAGAACTCGAATAGAGTTCTTTTTTTATTAAAAAAATATAAAAGGAGGAAACATAAATGGCTGAACTTTTTAATCCGAATGAACTCGTGCTTGAAAGAATTAGAGCCGTTGAAGAGTATGACCCAGAGACAATGGAATTAATGGGTAGATATACTCAGATTAAAGATCCCAGTCTGAGCACAAAAGCAGATGAACTCACTGTAACAGATGCAATGGGTGCTCGTATTGCAACATTTTACAATGCACAGGAAGGTACTTTTGGTTTTACTAATGCTCTCTTCTCTTTAGACCTTGCTGCATCTCAGTTTGGATCTTTAAAGGAAGTTGGTAGTAACCAAAACAAGATTCTCGATCCTGTAACAGAAACCGTAACAATCGGAGAAGATCATACTGCTACATTAAAATATGTACCAGCTGGAACTAAGGGTGCAGAAATCAAGACTGTAAAGATTATCAATGCAAATAATACTTTTGGTAAGACTTATACAATTACATCTTCTAGTCCAACAGATGATAAATTTACATTAAGTGCTTCTGAAAAGAAGCTTACTTTCCCAGAAGATACTACAGGTAGAGTATTTGTGAGCTATGTTACTGAAAAAGAGAACATTGTTAAGGTATCTAAGAGAACAGATGGTGTTCCAGCTGTTAGAACTTTATGGATTCATGCTATCTTTCATGAGCCTTGCGATACAAATGTTGTATACTCAGGTACAATTGTATGTCATAGAGCACAGATTGATCCTACTTCTGTAGAACTCGGTCTTACTCCTGATGGTGGTCATGCAGCAAGCTACATTCTTCAGAAGCCATATTGCGATGAAGATGCAAAGCTGTTTGATATCATTGTCAGCAAGGATTGATAATTAACTTTTATAGGGTAGGCTTAATGTCTACCCTATAATTTGGGGAGGAATACTCATGGATTCAAACACAAATGCTGTATGTGATATCTGTGGTCGTGCATATAAAATATGCAAAACTTGTCAAGGAATCCAGTCATTTAAACCGTGGCGTACAGTAGTTGACACATTAGATCATTATAGAATTTACCTGGTTCTGTCTGAATATACAAATACTCATAACAAAGAAAAGGCAAGACACGATCTTGAATATTGTGATTTAACTGAATTGGATACATTCACTGAAAGTACAAAAAGAACAATTTCTGAAATTCTAACAGATGATACAAAAGATGGTCTGGAGCCGACTGATACTGAACCAAAGGCCAAAACTGTCCGCAGAAAATCATTCACAAAGATTCAATATCAAAAACAGGTTGATGTCACAGACACGAAAGAAACAATCAATTAACACAGACAATTATAGGTTGCACAAGACAATGTGTATAAAAGTAAGATGATGTACCTGTGATGAGGTACTAAATAATAGTGAAAAATAGTCAGGCAAATCTACTACTCTCCTATTTCTATAATGGTGTATTCGCTAATCTGGCAATACACCATTTCTAATTTACAAGAAATGAGAATTTCATTTGATAGAAGAATTGTGGTGTTGCCTGATGTAAGGAAGTGAAAAATATAGAGAATATTAAATTGGTTATAACAAATGATACTTTATCAGAATACGAAAAATATTATTTTAAACGTCATCCAAAGGCAAGTAAAAAACCAATAGAAAACCCGTATCATCCTACTATGAATCAATGGATGATAATGAAACGCCCTATGATGAACGCATTAAAACAGAAATGGAAAGATTTTATAATATGGTTTATTGAAAACCAAGGTTATACTAACCTACTCATAGAGAACTGTGAAATGAAATTCACCACATATTATAAAACCAATCGTAGACATGATGTTGATGCAGCGTGTCCCAAATTTATCTTAGATGGTTTTGCAGAAAGTGGCTTTATCATAGATGATGACAATAAACATCTAACAAAACTAACACTTGAATGTAGCGTAGATAAAGATAACCCAAGAACGGAAATTGATATTATTATTCATGATTAAAGGAGAATCCCGAATGAAAATTAAGGAATTTGTAGAACAGTACAATGGATATGCAACCGATTATTTAAAGGAAGATTTTTTAAAAGAGAATTTAAAAATTACTCCTTATATCCCATTTGTCACCAAAGAAGCAATTGCAAGACAGATTGTAAAGATCAGTACATATGACAAGAAAACAGGAAATATCAAACTGAATTCAGTAGTACATCATCATTTATATTGCAGAATGATTATTGAATACTATACGAATCTTGAACGTGAAAATACAAACTTCATTGATGAGTATGATCTGCTTGTTTCTTCTGGAGTATTTAGAAAAATAATGGCAATGATTCCAGAATATGAGTTGGGTGAATTCAATATGATTATTGATATGGTGCGTGATGATGCAATTAAAAATGAGTACGAACTTCACGCATTTATTTCTAATCAGATTGAAAATTTTGGAAATATTCTCAATGTCGTATTTGAGAACGCATCAAATAAAGTTGCAGATGAAATTGGTAAGCTCGATGAAGATCAACTGAAAAAGCTCAAAAATAACCTTAATAGTGTAATGAAGCGAATCAAATAATTACTAGGCTCTATGGCAGTTAAATGTCATGGAGCCATTTTTATTATGTGTTTGTTATATGGAGGATATATGGGATTAAGTAAGGAAGCTCTGAAATACATAGAAAGAGATGCACAGAAAAAAGCAAGTGAATTGGCTCATGAAGCACAAAAGAAACTTATTTCTCATTACGAAGTTATGATTGACTGGTACTATCGTGACTATGATCCTGTGGCATATGTTAGAACTCATAACTTATACAATTCTTATCGTCCATTCTATAAAAACAGTCATAGCACAATCTATTATGGTGGTGTTGAAGTTGCTGCTGATCGTATGCATGAGAACTATGGAACTGATAAACACCCATTCGCAGCCGCAGATTTACTTTCTACCTATATATATAGTCCAAAAGGCACATGGCATGGGGGAGATATGCATGGTGGATATGGAGTGCCTGCAAGTTTTTCTATTTATGGACAGATGCATGATTATCATAACAGATTGAAAAATGAGTACCGAAAACGTTGTAGTGTGTAAAGGATGGTGAAACATGGCTGGTAAAGGCTCAGATATAATTAAGATTGGTTTTGACTATCGTGCCAGTCTGAATAAATTTAAGCAAGAAACGGATAATACCTTTGATGATATCCAAAAAGAAGGTAAACGGATTGTCATTAAGCTTAATGCAAATGATACAGAAATTCTGAATAAAATAGAGAAATTACAAAAGACTAAGTTTAAAAATTTATCTTTAGAGTTTGATGGTAAACCTCTTGATCGACAGATTCAGTTATTAGATGATCTGCAAAAAATGGTTTTAAATATCGTCAATCTGTTTAATAAGGGTTATAAGACTGATGATATTATAGATGCCAGTAAAACTTTATCAGAAATTGACAAACTTACAAAGAAATTTGATGATATAAACCAGAAGTATGATGAGTTATCCAAAAAGGTTACAAGTGATTCTGGTAAGGACATCAGTCTGGTAAACAATAAAGATTTTAAAAAATTATCCACTGAAATAGATAATGTGAAGATGGATATTAAAAATCTTCAAGATACGATTTCTCAGTTAAATCAGGATGTAGTTTCCAATAGTAATTTCTCTGATAAGTTGCAAGATGGTTTATCTTCCATTTCAAATGAAGTAGTTGAACTTACTTCCAATTTGAAAAAACTTCAAGATACATATAATAACCTTTCAACAAATTCAAATGCTGGTAAGAAAAAGGAATCAAATCCTAAAGCTAGTACAAAGAATAAACAAACTGTTGAAAAGACTGATCCTCAAAAGTTAGCAGCACAGAGAAAAGCTTACAATGAGCTTACAGATGCAATAAAAAACTATTCTAATATTTCAAAAAGAATCGCAAATGAAAATCCATTTGAAGGTGATTACGAAGAAGCTGTTCGGTTAGAGAATAAGATTGAGGAATTGCAGAACCACCCTCTTCTATCTCAAAAACAAATTGAAACAGCCCAACGTTCAATTGAACGACTGGGAGTTAGTATTGATAATATCACAAATAAATTAAATGCTTCTAAATCTGATGCAATATCTAATACTTCTAAGAAGATCAATGCTTTTAATGTCAATGGTTTTTCTAGTAATGATTTCAATAATAAATATGGATCTCAGATAAATGATTTAAACACCCAGCTAATGCATGGTGAAATCAGCATCAAAAATTACAATACAGAGTGTAATAAACTGATCAATGCATTTGATAAAGTTGTTAAATCTGGAAGTAAAATAGGTGATATTAGTGTTGCTTTTAATGAAGCTGAAGCTGTTGCTCACAGATTTTCAGAATCCCAATTTTCAGGTGCAACCTTAATCGAAAAGGGAGTAATGAAAACTAAGAATGGTATTTCATCTATGACTGATACCATTCGTTTACAAAATGGTGAAATTCGTAAACTTAAATATACATATACTGATGGCTTCATGGCTATGAGTGATGTAACAACTAAGTTTAAAGTTCAGGCTAGTGGGCTTACAAGAGTATTCGATGAATTGAAACAAAAGGTTGGCGATCTGATAACATATTGGACTGCTAATTTACTTAATCCATACGATCTGCTTGTACCATTAAGATCAGCAGTTTCTAATGTTATAGATTTAAATACAGAATTTACCGATTTAGCCAAAGTTTCAGACGCATCAATCCGACAATTATATAATGATTTTGATGACTTTTCTACCATTGCCAAAGATGTAGGTGGAACAATCACAGATACGATTAGTGCAACTGCTGATTGGTCACGAAATGGCTATGGATTACCTGATAGTGAAGAACTTGCCCGTGTTGCGTTGATTTATAAAAATGTTGGAGATGGGATCGACATTGATGCTGCAAATGAATCTTTAATATCTACATTGCGTGGATTTAGGCTCGAAGCTGAAGATGCAATGCATATTATAGATGTGTTCAATGAAGTGTCGAACAATGAAGCGATCAGTTCCTCTGGAATTGGCGAAGCTTTACAACGCAGTGCCGCATCATTTAATGCCGCAAACACATCTCTTGAAAAATCAGTAGCTCTTATAACTGCAACTAATAGCGTTCTTCAAGACACTTCCAAAACAGGAAATATGTGGCGTACTGTATCAGCAAGGTTGCGTGGTGCTGAAACAGAATTAAAAGAAATGGGTGAAGATACCGACGGTTTGGTAAAATCCACATCAAAGCTTAGAGAATTAGTAAAAGGAATTACAGGCTTTGATATTATGGTAGACAAAAATACCTTCAAAGATATTTATGACATCGTTCTTGGTATCGGTAAAGAATGGCAAAGCTTAAATGATATTGATAGAGCTGCACTTTTAGAAGCCCTGTCTGGAAAGCAACAAAGCAATGCCCTGGCAGCCACATTAAATAATGTTAATATTTTGGAAAAAGCCTATAAAGAAGCTACTGACGCAGAAGGTTCTGCTATGCGTGAACAGAAAAAATATCAGGAGTCTGTTCAATATTCTATAGAGAGAACCAAAGCATCTCTTGAAGAATTATCTAATGATTTTATGAGTTCCAACTTCTTAAAGGGTATTATTGATTTTGGAGATGGAGCTATCAATGTCTTAGATAATTTACTATCGATCCTTGGTTCATTTCCAACTGTTATTGGAAGTATCATGGGATCATTAACGTTATTTAAAAACATCGGTAGACATAACGTAGTCTTAACAATTTCATTGTCAATTGTATAAATTTGCCGATTATATGAGTGTTCTATTGGATACAATAGTTTTCTTATATACCTTATGAGATACATAAGGCAAAACGAAGCCTCAATATGCGGGGAAACGGGTACAACGCAACTACTCTTCTATTATGGTGACGTAATTAGAATCGTAACAATGTTGCGCTCCCACAGTCCGCAGGGACAGTTCTTTCAAAAGAAAAGCCCTCACTGTAGCGACAACAGGTGGTAATAGTTAGATGAAACGCTGCTATTATAATATGCGCTCGAACTAGCTGTGTACGACAGTTTAAATATATGTCTGGTCATTGCATATTCGTATAATGTTTGGGAATGACTTGGAAACAAAAATGAATCTTAAACTCATGTATAAAAACATGACATTGACACAAAATTAAATAAGGAATATAATATACTTAACAAAAGTTACTCTATTTGTTACTTTTATTAAGGAGCGATCTATATGTTATATGAATACTTAACATCACATTATGGCCCAGCAGAGCCAATATTTTTTTCAGATATTCATGTAAATGGTATTTCAAGATCTGCCATTAGTCAGCAAATGACAAAATTATGTAATGAAAACAAAATTAAAAAATATGATACTGGAATTTATTATATTCCCAAAAAAAGCAGACTTAGTAATAATGTAGGAATTAATGCTGACATTGTTGCAAAATATAAATATATTTCTCGGAAGGGACAGATTAATGGATTCTATTCTGGAAATACATTTGCAAATCAAATTGGACTATCTACTCAGGTTCCAAATAAAATTGAAATTGTAAGTAATAATATTGGAGCAAAAATCAAAGAAGTACCTATTGGAAAAAGAACTTTTATTGTAAGAAAATCAACTGTAAATATAGATCGGTCTAATGTATATGTTTTGCAGCTATTAGAATTGTTGAAAAATATTGATGCATATCTTGATGATGATTATAATATAGCTAGGGAAAAAATCAAAACATATATAAAAATTCATAACATCAGCCGAACGGATATTGATAAATATATTAGGAAATACCCCGTTAATATTTACAAATCATATTACGAATTGAGGTTAGATGATGTATTTACACAACGATGATAAAGAATTACTCCATGATATTATTATTACTGTTTCAGAACAGAGTGGAATTGAAGAAAGCATAGTCGAAAAAGATTATTATGTTACTTTAATTCTTAAAGAGCTGGCGACCCGTAATCCAAATGTAGTTTTTAAAGGTGGAACATCTTTATCAAAAGCGTATAAAATAATTGATCGTTTCTCTGAAGATATTGATATAACATTTTCTGAACACATTGGAGAATCAAGAAGAAAAAAATTAAAATATAATTTATTAAAGCCAATAAGTGATACTATTGGTCTTCCGATAGAGAATTGGAATAGCATTGAAAGTGATAAAGATTATAACCACTATGATTTTTACTATAATGCTGTAACCTCTGTTGGTAGTGAGATTCTAAGACCATATATAAAACTAGAAACAGCATTGATGTCATATTCATACCCCACAGAACAAAAGGAAATCAAAAGTATCATATATGAGTTCTTAAAAGATACAGATCCAGAAATAATAGATGAATATGATTTGCATACGTTTCTAATGCGAACACAATCATTATCCAGAACTTTCATTGATAAATTATTTGCCGTTTGTGATTATTTCATAAATGACAAAGCTACTAGAAACTCCAGACATTTATATGATATATTTAAACTTACTCCATATATTAAAATAGATGATGATTTTATTAATTTAGTAGAAAATGTTAGAAAACATCGTGAAACTATGGATATAAATATAACACCTTCTGCAAGAAAAAATATCAATATAATTCAAACTTCAAATGAATTAATTTCCAGTAGCTTTTATCAATGCGATTACGAAGATTCTACTATGAAATTAATAAATGACCATGTAACGTATGAAGAATGTATAGATAATTACATTGATATAATATGTAAGATATTTTAACAAAATGAATAATTAGTCGAATTTTGACTATAAAATTTTTATATTTTTTGATCACTAATGTTTACATTTTTACAATATTGTGTTACTCTAAAAATATCAAAAAGTCGTGATATTTTAAAGGAGGTACACAATGAAGACATCAAGTAAAAATCGTCCTTTATCTTGGATTTGCAATCAGTATAGAAAAGGAAATATTTCTTTTAAGCACAAGCTCCAGCGTCCAATAGGTCAATGGAATACTAAAATGAAATCACTGCTCATTCATAGCTTATTGGTTGGAATTCCAGTAAATCCTATTTATGTAGTAGAGGAAAATAACGTAATTTATACGCTTGATGGATCTCAAAGAACATCTATCTGTATTGCATATATTAATAATGAATTCGCTCTTAGTAAAGATACTCCAAACGTTACATTATCAAGCGTTGTTGATGGAGAAAAGGTATTAACTACTTATGAGATTGCTGGAAAGAAATTTAAAGATCTTGATGAGGAAATTCAGCAGACTCTTAAAGATTCCTGTACTTTAGAGTTCTGTACTATTTCAGAGTATACTGAGGATGAAGTGCGAGAAATGTTCCGTAGACAAAATTCCGGGAAACCGCTGAATAACAAGCTTCTTAGAATTGTTCATGAATCTGACGAACTCAGTGATGCAATTTATGATTTATCAACTACTCCATTTATGGATAAATTACTAACAAAAACTCAACGTAAAAATGGAACAGACCGTGATCTAATTATTCAAACTCTTATGCTTATCAGTACAAATCAGACTGATGATTTTACATCATTTAGAACAAATGATATGGATTCATTTGTAATAAATCATGGTGATGTAGCTTTAGAAAAAGTGGACGCTTTGAAAGCAGCTTTAACTTCTCTTAACAAAGTATTTGAAGATGAAGTCAAGATTCCTGTAACCTCTATTCCAATGATTTTATATGGAGCATATAGGATTACAAAAGACAAGAAATCATTCTCTGCATTCGTTGAGAAAGTAAAAGAATTTTTAAATGGTTATGATTCCAATGAAATTTATAAGCAGTTTGTTCAGTCTGGAACGGGAAGTAAAGAAAATGTTCGTGGTAGATTTGATTACTGGAGAGAAATTGTAAGAAACATTTAGTTTAGTAAAGAGAGTGGTTTTAAGGCCACTCTCTCGCTGTATTAAATATGATTTTATATTTTACATTTGTCATAAAATGAGATATACTTAACTTGCCAAAGGATTTATCCTTTCCATATATTTATATGGACATCTGCATAAGGAGCTTGCAGCGGTGAACTGGCATCGTGATTAACTTCCGTGGTCGTAAACAACGAAAGGGACTTTCTAAATTTTAGAGGTTGCCTTAAAATGTCGTATGGGTGGAATGCCTATTTATGTTGTGGAGCAACATTAAAACCAGTTTAATTTAAGAAATATGGAGGCTATTTAATGTCATTAACAGATAAATACATTAAGATGTTAAGTATGAACCATGAAGAACTCAAAGAATACATTATTTCACTTCCTGAAAAGGAAGTAAAAGAAATGTTGTTCCTCTGGATCAGCCAGGATAATAAGCGCAGGAAAGATTCCACGAATTTATAAGCATAGAGCAATCTATGCTTTATTGTTATGTATTTGTAGTTCTAATCTAATAACATAAACTGATGTTCTGTATGGAATAATGCCCCTTCTTGTAGTATGATAGTATATAAAAGTTCAAAGGTGGTTATACTATGAGAAAAGAAGAATATAATACAGACATCCACAAAAACAATTCTACATATTATAATGTTGCTATTTATATTGATTACGAAAATGTAACTAGAATTTTGCTCAAACAATACAGAAATGTTATTCGAGATGGTTTTTTTGAAAAAATAAGAGCATGGTGTAATAGCCAAAATCGAAGAGTTGTTAAAATTGCTGTTTATTGTAATTATGATGTAAAGGATTTATATGAATCACATCATCAATCTTTACTTCAATCATACGGGGTTGAAACCATACACACATCAAATCAAGGAAAAAATTTCGCTGATTTAAAGATTAGTATAGATGTTTTGAATGAAATGTATGTAAATGATAATGTGGATGAATTTATCATAATGTCTAATGATAAAGATATGACTCCTCTATTAAATACAGTAAGAGCCAATAAACGAAAGGTTTCTGTTATTACAATTGGAGAAAACTATAATAAGGCTCTAGTTGAGTTTGCTGATGAACATATTGATTATGATACAATAATCAATAATACGAATGCTGGTAAATTATATATCGATGAACTGGCTGATAAAATTTTTAATGGCATCCAAAAAATAACATCTAAAAACTTAGAAGAATTTCAGTGTAAAAAAGCCAATAATCAAAAATCTACATTTTCAAAACATTATTGTATAGATTATTTTATTGAAAGTCAATCTGCTTATTATCAAATAATGAGTTATGAATTTTTAAATATTATTAAAAATTATTGGAAAGAAAATAAAATAATTATTTATACAGCCAAATATGGTAAAAATAAAACTGATAGTTTATGTTTATTACCTTCCTCATTAGAAGATATATTTATAGAAAATGATATAATAGATAAATCAAATATTATCACAACTTATAATTTTGATTTGTTAATTAGTAAAAAATATGAAAATTATTTGAATAACTATTGACAATATCAGATTTATGTGATATCATATTTGTACAAATAAATCAATAGGACAAAGAATTTAAACCTACGGAGCAATGAATGGTTAACATGATTTGTGGTTAGGTTGCACCCGTCATTTTACTGACGGGTGTTTTTATTTTGTTTGAAAGGAAAATATAATCAAAGGAGCTTTATAAGAATGACTAAAAAAGATGAAGTTATTCAACATATAAAAAGTGTAAAAATGAAGAATAAATACATGGATGAGCAAATCTCAGATCCAGATAGAATTAAAAACTGCGTATCAAAAATACAAGATTTGCTAATGCAAGAAAATGTATCTATTGCTGAATCATCAAAGATTATCGAGTTGGTTCAAGAGGATATTGAAAACGCTAAAAAGCTTATATTGAGAGAACCTTTGGGTTCTGCATTTAAATATAAAGAGGACTAGATGTGAAGTAGTCCTCTTTATATTATATCGATCTCCTTTTAGAAAGCAGGTGTTTTAATGATGGACTATACTAAGTTATTACAAGGTCTTGTAGACATAACAAATTATTTATATGATAATCAATTTACTTATTGTGAAGCAGAAGAATTCGTAAAATTATTAACATCAGAATTGTCTACTGGAAAAGAGTGCCGTGAATACGAAACTTATGATGATAAACTAAAAAATCATAAGTGCTGCAATTTAGACGATCATGTTATATTTCCATTGAACAAAGTCAATATCAAAGAACTCTTCAAGCTATAACTACTGCTCTTCTACTTCCTTCTTACCACTTATACCTACAACTCTTGCATTCATACGTTTTACCAATTTTATTACTTGCTAACCCAAATAAACTAACAGAGAACATACGATTTGCTGTGCGTATCTTTTTTATATCAGTAGAATTACAGTTAGGACAATGAGGTTGCGATTGTACTCTTCTATTATATTCGTCCGCTTCTTGCTGAAAAATTCTTTCTCCCTGTTCACGATAAGGCATCATTTTAGATTCATATTCTACGATGTCTGTTTTGTATAAATCCATCATGTATTTGATAAATTCTATATTGTTGGTTACTTTGCGTAAATATCGAAGATCCCCCGCTGGGAAATCAATATCTATAAAAGTTCCTCCACATGCAGAACATTCTCTTATAGTTTCTTTATATTGGTAATAGTATCCATGAAAACAAGCATATTTTTCGTTTCCTGTATCTGCACAATGTTGACAAAATTTAATCATTTTAACCCCCCATAATATAAATATTATTCCAAGTTTTATTTATATTCTACCATTTATACCCACAGCTCTTGCACTCAAAGGTCTTACCAATTTTGCTGCTTGCAAGTCCAAACATTTTTGCTGACATAGCTCGATCAAAGCCACTGATTTTTTCAATCTTATTTGATCCACAGGTAGGACAATGGATGTTAGTTGGATGCTTCTTTTGTTCTCTCTCAATTGATTGTTCGACCATTTTAAGACGATATGCGGCGGCTTCCTGTTCTCTTTCTTTTTCTCTCGCTTCTAAATATTGTCTTGCTTGTTCTTTTCTTTTGGTTAAAAGTTCTTCTGGAATCTTGCGACCAGTTTGTTGTTCAATCCATTTGTCGCTCTCTAGCATTGTCATTTTACCTATTTTCATTCCAGTGAAGAAATCAAGCTTATGTAATTCTGCGCCACATACATCACATTTTTCAGAATTATCTCTTCCTGTCATCCAAGATATTCTACTACCACAATTATAACAAATTTTCACTATTCTCATAATTAATACCCTCCGGTTACATTTAGTATATCATCTTATAATAATAAAAACAATCTCCAAACAATTGATATTATTATTATACAATTTATAACAGTTGATTTTTCAAACATTTGACGATGAAATCGATCATGTGCTTTACAAGATTGGTGTACTTGGTAATTCATTTGGTACAATTATAGAGCAGATAAAAAAGAGAAGATCTGACATAGATCAGTTGGTAGGTAACAACCCAGGAATGAGCGAATCCGAGGCCAAGCAACAAGTCGGAAGTTTATGGTCTTACCTTAATCCCAAAAAAGAAATGTCTCCCGAACTCTTGGATCAGGCTAAACGTTTCGGAGAGATATTTAACACAACACAATTAAGTGCAAGTGCTGTTGCAGAACAAATGGGAAAAGTTGATGACTCCATTATTAGATGTGCTTCCAGCATGAAAAATGGAGAATTCACACTAAAAGCATATACTCAATCAGTACAGGGATTAACGTTTGCAGCTAAAGCAGGTAAAGTTGCATTACAGTTACTTGCAAGCGCAGGATCTATGATTGCTGGTATTTTAATTGGTGAGGCAATTAGTGGAGTAATAAAGCTCATTGATAATCAGATTCACGCCGCTGAAAAGGCTCAGGAAGCTATGGAAGATTCTATGGCGGCTTATGAAAAGAGCAAGGAAGAACTTAAAAACGTTAACAAAGAGTTAGAAAGTAATGAAAAACGTATTGATGAATTATTAGCTAAAGATTATTTGACCTATACAGAAGAAAGCGAACTTCAAAGGTTAAAAGATGTTAATGAACAGCTTTTGATTCAGAGAGCACTCTTAGATGAAATTACAGAAAATGGATTAACTCAAACAATTGAAAAGGCTGTTGATGGCTATAATGAAAAGTACAAGAATGGCCCAGTAACAAACGAAGATATTGATAGATATAAAAGGTCAGTAGATGGTGGAATGCCACTCAATGAACTTCTTGTTGATGAAAACAATATTGCAAAACAGATTGCAGCTTATGAAAAACTCATAGAGTATAGAGATAAAGCGTTTTCTTCTGGTGATAATAAATTAGCCGAAAAATACTCACGGCAAATAACCGATGTAAATGAACACATATTAACTTCTTTACAAGAAGATCAAAGTAAAATAAAAAATCTTTCTCTTAAGCCGTTTGATGATCTTACGTCAGAAGCACAAGAAGCTTTCAAAGGATTGTCTTCAAGTTTCGAGGTTGCGTACAAAAGATTTGATCCTTCTACATGGAACAAAATTCAATTAGATGATTTGTTTAAGACTAAGGAATTTGATGAAACCAAAGATAACTTGTCTGAATTATCCAAAGCAGGTAAACTAACAGTAGAAAGCTTATCTGAGGAATTTCCTGAATTAGCACAGGCTATATCCAATCTTGATCTTGTAACCTCTGATGGTGTATCTAAACTTCAATCAGTTGTAAATCAATTTAATAGTGAATCCGAAAAATTAAAGGATTCAAATGTAAGCAGCGATCCTATTGGATTTGATATTTCAAATAAAGAAACTTCCAAAGCAATAGATGAATTCCAAAAGAAATTGTCCACGCTTGGCTCCGCTCTTGAAAATTTAAAATCAAGAAAATTAACCAGTTCAGATATTCTCGATTTACAACAAGAATTTCCAGAGTTGGCAAATGAGACTGACAATCTCGATAAGGCATTAACTGATTTAGTAAACAACACACTTTCTAATCTTGTTACATATCTTAAAGACGCAGGTGCTTCCGATGGATTAATTAATACATTTAGAGAACTTGCGAATGAGGCAAAAGGGATTTCTACTCCTGATTGGTCTGGTACATTAAGTGTATTTGATACGGCACAAAGTAAAATGCAAACCCTTGCAGAAATCGTTGATGCCCTGGGGAAAAGTTATACGCTTACAGCAGAAGAAGCTCGTAAATTTGCAGAAGTATTTCCAGATTTATTACAGAAAGGTCAAGTTACTTCTGATGGTTTGATTCAGTTCAATAAGAGTGTAATCGATGATTTTATCAATGGTAAGCAGATTCAAATTAACGCTGATCGTGAAACCCAGATTTCCCAATTAGAGTCTGAAAAAGCCCTTCTTGAAGGGAAAAGAGCTGCTGCTCAAGCTGCATTAGATCTTATTGCTGCTCAGGCAAGTGGAGAGGTTGATGGCGAAAATCAGAAGAACGAAAAGATAGCTGAGGCTAGGGATCGATTAGTTCAGCATCTAGTTGATTTAGGCGTTGAAGAACAAAATGCAGATGCCGTTGCTAAAGAACTTATGGCTGGCAACATGAGTGAATATGACCGAGTTGTGTCCGAAGTATCTGCAAATATAGATTCTAATTTAACAAATTCAATTGATGATGCATCCAAGAATGTCAATATACAAGCTGGAAACATGATTGATAGCTTGTTTAAGGTAGGACAGCAAGCTCTAAACACTGCAAAATCTATTCTTAGTATCGGTTCAGAAAATCCCGTTGATACAGTAAAAGAAACGTTAAACGGTGTTGGAGATTCAATTAAGAATTTTAGTCCAAAAGACGCCGCATCTAATTTCGTAAAATCCGTACAAGATGCTATAAATGTAAATAAATATGACAGTGTAGATGCAAGTGTTGATCTTGAGCTTGACATATCAAACTATACTAATGCTATCAATGAACTTGATTCACAGATTAATCTTTTAAAATCTGCTGGAAATAAAAATGTTGATGACTTTGTAAAAGATCTCAGGGGTAATGATAAAAAAGGTGAAGATAAACCTGATAAAGACAACACAAAAGATATTGACTGGATTGAACGTAAAATAAAGTTAATGGAAGAAGAACGTTCTAAATTAGAAGAAATGGCTTCTTCCGATACCCTCTCTTATCTCGGTATAAACCCAGAAGATTCGGCTAAAGCACAAGAAATTATTCAAAAAATGAATGGTGATACCGCCATCACAACAGAAGAATTTCAATTATTGGGTGATATGGCTCGAAACGCTGGAATGTCCATAAATGCTTTTATGGACGCTGTACGAAATGGCGGAAGTGAATCTCGTAAATCTGCCTTAGAATCTTTACTGCAAAGAAGTCAAGTAGATTTAGAAGAATACTCAAAAACAGCCGAAAAATATAAACAGGATTATGAAAATGCTCTCTCTCAACTTCCCGAAGGTTATCGTGAGAAGATCGAGGGTGGAGCTGATATTAATGATCTTGGTATCGAAACATTACCTGATAAAGAAGCCGAAAAGGTTCAAAAAGTAATCGATCTATATGATAAGTGGCAAAATGCAGAATCTAATGTATCAAATGCAAAAAAGGAGATATTCTCTACTGAAAAGGAAGTATACGAAAACGAGATTGAATCTCTTCAAAAACGTGGTGATGCATTAGAGAATCAGAACAATCTTATTACCAAACAAATCGACTACCTCAATGCAACTGGACAAAATATCAGTGCTACATCTTATGAAACATTGATTGCCAATTTAAAGCAACAACAATCTTTTTTAGATCAACAACTTGCTCTTAAAAAACAAGAACTACAACGACTTCTTGAATTAGATCCTAACTTCAAAAACAGTCCTGAATACTATGCACTACAAGAATCTATACAATCAGCTGAAGAATCATTAATTGATCTTGATACACAACAAGCAGAATATTATGATACTCTCCGTCAATTACCAGTTCAGAATATGCAAAAGCTTGTAGATATGTATGACAGTATCACTACTGCTCTACAAAACTGGGGTAATGAGATTGAAGCACAAGGAAAGACTCTGGATGAAAGTTACTATCAAGCCCTCATTGACAATGGTGCAGAAACCATCAATCAATTAAGAGAGCAGGCAGACGCCGTAAGAGATGTTATGGATGAGTACGAAGTAGGTAGCGATAAATGGACTGAAATGTATTCAAAGCTTCAAGACATCAACTCTTCCATCTCTGGTATTGTTACCAATATGCATGAGTGGAATCAAGCGATCCTTCAAATTCCTCTTGACCGTTTAAGTTCTCTTACTGAAAATCTTGAAATGGTAAAGGATGCCCTTAGTGCTGTAAATGAAGAACAACAAACTGTAGTAAATAGCGTTACAAGTGTTATTGATAAGCAAAGGGAATCTTTAGAGGAAGCCCAAAAAGCTGAAGAACAGGCAATTCAAGACAAGATCGATGCACTGCAAGACCAGATGGATCTTCTGGACAAGCAAAATGAAGCACTTGAATTACAAATCCAGAAAGAGCAAGCTTTAAAGGATTTGGAGGATGCTAAAAACCAAAAGAAAGTTCGTGCTATTCGTGATGGTAAAGTTGTCTATGAAGCAGATAAAGATGCTATTGCCAATGCACAAGACAAGGTTCAAGACGCTAATGATGCAATTCATAGAAATGAATTAGAGGAACAGCAAGAAAAGCTTCAAGACGAATTGGAAGCTATCGGTAAAAAGTATGATGAATTATATGAAAAACTCGACAAGATTTCCGACAAGTGGTCTAAAATCCCTACAGATATTGAGGATGCACAGAATAAAGAGTTAGCTGATCGTTGGCTTGGCGAAGGTTGGGAAGATAAAGTTCTAAATGGCACAGACGAAGAAATATATGAATATTTCAAACAGCAATTTGAACAGAACTCTCAACAAATGGATCAGTACGAAGATCAAATCCATGCCTCAGAGCAGATTCAAGCTCTTGTGAATACATATCTTACAGCTTATCGTAATGGTACAATTACAAGAGATCAAGCTATGACTGGTATCAAGGGTGTTCTTGGAACCATTAATTCAGAATTAACGGCTGGACAAAACATCCAAAACATCTTAACTTATTTATCAACACAGAATAACACTGGAGCAACGACCAATGATATTTTAACTGATACACAGAATAAGATGATGGAAACAGCCAATCAGATTATGCAATCTCTTGATGTCTATGAGCAGAATTCAAACACTATCACTGGCTATATGTCATCATTCGGAGAATTAACAGAACATATTTCTGATATCCGAGATACAATCTATGATGTAGAGGATGAACTGGATGATAATTTCGACGATCTGAAAGATACTCTTGAGGATGGCTTTGATGATATGGTAGATGCCCTTGGTGAATACAGATCTCGAAAAGATGACGATGATGATGAACGCCCAGACAAGGGTGGAGAAAGCCATAGTACAAACAAAGAACCTATTTACTCTGGTGGCAGCGGAGGAGGAAGTAATTCTCACTGGGATGATAGTGATTCGGGTCATGGGCCAGGCGTAAGAAGCGCAAGTGCTTTTTCTTTACTTTCATTAGATGATGACTCTGATTATATTCCTGTTACACAGGAAACATATGATAAATTATTTAAGCCATATGAAAATGTTAAACTCACATCTTCTTTCCAAAAGATTCCAGAATATACCAGAACACTCACATCTATTGGATATCCTTCTAATACAAGCAATAAGCAACAAATTGTAAATATTAACATGGGAGATATTAAATTAGAAGGAGTTCAAGATCCCGATGGTTTCGCAAAAACACATCTGCCATCTTCTATTCGTCAGCAATTATCAAAACGATAGATGTAAATGCGCCCTGAAATATGGGCGCATCATATTTTATAGTAACAATGTAAAAAAGAATTACAATTCTATTGGCTTTAGCCATGAGAGGATTAGATATCCAAAAGGAGGATATAAATCATGCCGCCAATTTCAACTGAAAAATCATCCGAAAATTATTTAAGTATAATCAATATGATATGTGCAGAAATAAAGGAACTTGTTAAATCAATGATTCGGACAGCAAAATTTGACCAGACGTTTAAAGCTATCATAAACAAGAAATTATCTGATAATCAATACGAGATCATATATCAACGAAAATATTATCATGCAAGATCAAACGGTGATTATAAAACAGGCGATGTTATATATGTATGTGCTCCACAAAATAATTGGAGTGACTTATATATTGTTCCAATTTAAAATTATAAAATCGTGATGGGAGGTGAAAAGGAATGTATACATTACTAATTACGGAAAATAATGAACTAATTACATCAATTCAAGAACGTATTATGCAACGTAGCAAGTTAATTGACAAATTACATTTTCTTACTGCTCCGATGTATAAAGACCATGACATGCGTGAATTTTCTCTTATGATGGAATATGTAATGCCTGTTAGTAAACGATACAAATCAGAAATTCTTACATTGTCTTCAAAATTGTATAAAGATCACTTAGAATATATCATTCCAATTGATACAGAATTAACCAGTGAACCTGGTACAGTCCAAATTCAGCTTACATTTTCTCGTGTGGAGATGAATCCACAAGGAAAAACTACACAATATGTACGAAAAATAAGTCCAGGTTCAATTCACATAGTTCCAATTTCTGCATGGAGTGACTTTATTCCAGATGATGTCCTCTCTGAATTGGATCAACGTATGTTACAGTTGCTTGCAAGGGAACAGCATTTAGAAGATTTACAAAATACATATTTGAAAGAAAAAGCTGATGATCTTTCTTATGAAAATAATGTATTACAATTATTAGCGAATGGAAAGAAAATTGGCAGTGGAAAAACCATAACAAATGGTACAGGTCAATTTGATGTTGTAGAGTTTGGCAATCAACCTACAAACTCAGAATCATCTACATCTGTTGTAGATAAACCAGAAATTATTACTTTTTAAAAAGAACATTATACAGTTCTTTTTTTTATTACATTTTAAAAGGAGGACTTCATATGTCAATGAAAACCAAAACAGGATATGGTAAAAAAACTGGCCTCAATGCTGCAATCGAAGCTGGGACTATTGATTCTGGCGATATTGTGTTTACGTCCGATACTGAAGAGCTTGCTTTCATAAAGCCGGGCAACAAGCCTATGTATGTTAAAAGCCGTACTCAGGAAGCAATTAAAGTAAATGGCGTAACAGGGTTAGGGATTGCAAATAATCAAACAATTCCAGCAGGTAAGTCTCTTGATGAAATTGTTAAGATGTTAGTGCAAAAAGCCATTCCTGCTACATACACAAAACCAACCGCCGCAATCACAAATAATGGTGGACAAGCATCTGGAGCTGTAGAAGCAGGAACATCCATTACACCGAAATTAAGAGCGACATTTAATAAAAATGATGCAGGTAATCTGACAAAATTAGAAATCTTAAAAGGTGGTCAATCTGTAGGAAATGGAACTACCTCACCATATGATTACACTGGTGATTCCATTGTTATCGGTGATGAAACAATCTCATTCACATCAAAAGCAACATATGGAGAAGGAGCCATCAAGAATGATAACCTTGGACAGCAATCTCCTAACGGCCATATTACGGCTGGATCTGTGACCTCTTCTGCTTATAGTATTACAGGTCAAAGAAATCTGTTTTACGGCACTGGCGTTGGTTCTGTTCCTGGACTCACCTCTGATGTTGTCAGAAAGCTTGCAAATAAGCGATTAAATCCTACTCAGGGACTTAGTTTTAATATCTCAATTGCCACTGGTCAGCAGTATGTAGTATTCGCTTATCCTGCTACATTAAGAGATGTAAATCAGGTAATGTATGTTGAAACAAACGACCCTGGTATGGCTGAAAATTTTGAAAAGAAACTCGTAGATGTAGCTGATGCTCGTGGTGGGGCTAATGGTTTAAAGTCATATAAAGTATATACTTACGCTATGTCAACCCCAGCGGCAGCTAATATGACTTTTAAGGTAACAATTTAAGTAGAAAGGGGAATAAATAATTATGGCTATTGAATCTAAAAATTTACTTGTTGCAGTTAAGGCATTTAGCCGTGCTAACCCTCTTCCTATTGATTCCAGTTCTGTATGGGATAGCAAATTAGAAGCTGATACCTATGCAAAGGCAGCCAATGCTTATGCAGGTCAAGTTGTAACAGCCAAGGTTGATGATAAATATAAGGCTTTTATTTTACAGCCTAGTGAAGCAGGATACACTTTAGAAGCTATTGGAGCAGATCCTTCAGCTCTTAAACAATATGTAATCGTAGGTACACGTCCTGAGTCTGCACAACAACAAGGCGTAATCTATATTGATAACAATGTAGGTTATATTTGGAACGGTAGCAACTGGGTAAGGGTGTTCAGTGATTTTTCTACTGATATCGAAGATGCTAAAAAGAGGATTTCTAGTTTAGAAACTCAAATCAAAAATAAGGCGAATATTGCTTCACCAAATTTCACTGGTTCTGTCACTATTGAAAATAAACCCATTGCAACTCAGGAATGGGTTAACGCATTAGTTGGACAATTAAATAATGGTGTTCCAGGAGTTGTAAGCACATCTTCTCCTCTCCCATCCGATAATTATAAGGCCGGACAAATGTGGAGGGTTGCTGATACTGGTACATACGCTGGTCAAAAATGTGAACCTGGGGATCTTATTATTTGTTTGAAGAATTATGAAGCTGATTCTGCAAATAATTCTGATTTTATGATTGTGCAAGCAAATGTCGATGGAGCTGTCACTGGCCCAAATTCATCCACAGATGGTCACATTGTTATTTTTGATGGAGCAACAGGAAAAATCATTAAAGACAGTAATGTTACCATTGCTTCTTTAAATGATGCTATTTCTAAGGCTCATAATCACGCAAACAAAAATAAGCTTGACACATATGATAAAACTCAAACAGAATTATTGAATACGGCTTCTACTAATGCAGAATCTAAAATCGCAACAGCAAAAACTGAGTTAGAAAAAGTGATCGCAACCAAAGCGAACGCTAGTGATGTGTACACAACTACTGATGTAGATAAAAAGATAACAACGCTTACTCAGGCTGTAAATAGCAAGGTTGATGCTGCTACAGTAGATCAGAAGATTTCTGATGCAAAAACAGCAATTGGTTCAGAAGTAGATACTAAGATTGCTGAACGTGTAGGTGAAATTCCAGAAGATACAGATATCAAAACATATATTGATACTGCTGTTGGATCTGGTGGAACAACCAGTGCTGAAGCAATCGCTAAAGCAAAACAGGAAGCAATTGATACCTCTAAGGCATATACCGATTCTGTTATTACAGTAACAGAATTTTAAGCTCCGTGTTAAAGGAGGCATTATGGCAGTAAGTAAACCAATATTGTCTGCCATAGCAACAATGGGTAGTCGTTTACCTGATCTTACCATTAAAGACGGGCAACTGCTGTTTATTCAGGATTTACATCGGATTGCCCTGGACTTTGATGGTAAACGTATATTTTATAATCAAATTATTGAATTACAAACTGATCAGGATCGTTTAAGTTTACTCGCCCCAATTAACGGTGTGTTCTATTTTGTGATTGATACATCGATACTTTGGACATATAAAAACTCTTGGGTTCAAATAACATCACCTCCACAAAATATCATTTACTTTGGAGATACATTTCCTGAATTTGGAACAAGCAGAACATTATATGTTAATACTCAAAATAGATATATTTCCATATGGGATGATAAACTCTTTAAATATGTTACTGTGGCAGATGCAATTGACACTATCAATGAAGATGATATATCTTCTCTTTTTTAGTTATATTTCAATATGAAAGGAAAAAAATATGGCACAAGATAAAAAATATTTAAGCCTTACTGGACTTAAAAGTTATGACGGAAAAATAAAATCTTTAATGGATCAGAAAGATACCAAGATTTTGCAGGATTCAAAATCATATGCAGATAGCCTTGGGAAAAATTATGATGCTGCTGGTACTGCGACTACAAAAGTAAATGAATTAGCTAATGGTCAAGTAAAGACTAATACTAATGAAATTAATGCTTTAAAGAGTAGCAAGGCAAATAAAGCCACTACTTTATCAGGATATGGAATTGCTGATGCTTACACAAAGACTCAAACTACAGCAGAAATTAATAAGGCCGTTGCAAATGCAGGTCATTTAAAGCGTACTATTGTTACTCAGCTTCCAGCTGTTGAATCTGCTGACGAACATACAATTTATATGGTTGCAAAAAACTCTGGTTCTGGCAACAATGTATACGATGAATATTTCTTGGTTGTAACTGGTCAAACTGGTTCTCAAACAAAAAAATTTGAAAAAATTGGTGACTCGGCTGTAAATTTAACAAATTATGCAACCAAAAATGAAGTGGCTACAGCAAAACAGGAAGCAATCAATGCAGCTAGTACAGATGCAAGCACAAAATCAAATAAAGCATTAGCAGACGCTAAATCTTATGCTGATGGACTGGGAAGTAAATACGCAACTGCTGCTCAAGGTTCAAAGGCTGATACTGCTCTGCAAAAGGCTAGTATTACATCTGGTACAGCAAATGGTACAATTTCTGTAAGTGGTACTGATGTTATCGTAAAAGGTCTTGGTAGTGCTGCGTATACTGCCTCTACAGTATATGAAAAAGCAGGTGCAGTAGCAAAGCTTGAGCAAGGTCAAGTTACAACCAATAAGAACGATATCGCAACTTTAAAAGAACAAGTTACGAATCTTCAAACCGCATCTTTAACAGAGGTTACACTTTCAGAAATTGAAGCATTATTTACATAATAATTTTAAATTAAGGCAGGATTCATTCACTTGGGTCTTGCCTATTTTTATGGAGGGAGTATGGCAGATACAAAATATATAAGTCTTACAGGCTTATCTCGATTTTTATCAAAACTTAAAATAACATTCGCATCTAAAGATCATGCACATGATCTTGCCACAAACCATTCACCAGGATTTATGTCTACAACAGATAAAATGAATTTGACCAATGCTATGGATGATATAGCAAATATAAAGGAAGGTAAAATTTTAGTCAAAGAATTAACCCTAGAAGCTAGTAATTGGGTAGAAACTTCTTCTGAAATTCTTCCATATGAATTTATCTACAACAATGATTCAATATTACAAGACGATATATTTAATATATATTTTGATGATAAAAGCATTTTAGAAGCCAGCAATTGTTTTATTATTGTAAAAGCAAATTCAGGCGCAGGGAATATAACATTTCTCGCAAAAAAGAAACCTGCAAACAATTTAAAAATAAATGAAATCCGATATGTACGTTAATAGTGGGAGGTGAATTGATTTGTATGCTCAAATACATACCATTAATCCATTTGACTCAGCAATTGGAACAACTATAAAATTCACATGGAAAGGAAACCAGATTTTTAAAGTACGCTGTATTATCAAAGAGAATGAATCTGGTACTATGGTTTATGACAATACAACTGAGGGTATGAAACCATCCTATTCTCTCCCACCAACTTCAGGACTTGTAAATGGCAAATGCTATTTATGCTATATTACTGTATTTGATATAGATGGAAAAGAATCAGAACTTCAAACGATGGGAACCCCGTTTTACTGTTTTTCTACCCCAACATTTAAGTTGTCTGTAGAAAATGGAGATGTAGTAAAAAGTTCAACGTATGAAATCACACTTTCATTCGCTCAAGCGGAGTCAGAAACCCTTGATAATTATACGTTTTTTCTCTACTCATATCAGAAGACTCTTCTTCAATCATCGGGTATCCAATATAACACTACACCTCCCCTTTCGTATACTATTTCAAACTTAACAAATGCAACTCAATACTATGTCCGTGCTACTGGAACAACTATACACGGCTTTCAAGTTGATACTGGATATATTTTAATCCATGTATCGTATTCTGAATCCCAAGTATGGACTTCTTTATACTTGAACAACCGTTCAGACATTGGGGCAATTGAAATTAATGCGAATATCATTAGTTCCCAGGGAGTTCCTGAAAATCCTGAAAAAATAAAATATATAAAACCACATTTCGTTGATTTAACAGAAACACAGGTTGAATTTGATGAGGGATTCGATGTATCTGGTGATTTTTCTATAATTGCCAGTTTTTACAAACCAAAGCTCAATTCACATATTCTCTTTTTTGACACAGACACACTCTCTCGAATATTCGTATATTATCGTGAAGGGGTATTCTCTGACCAAGGAAAAAATCCGTCATTGGGGCGATTATATTATACGAATTACTCAAGTGGGATTGGTCATATTACGAAAGATGATCCCGTTTCATTACCATACACGCCTACGAACGAAACTCATGGCATTGGATATGTAATCCCATGTGTACCAGGAAAGCATTATACATTTAGTGTTACTAATCCTAATGAAAATGCAGTTGTCGCTATTGCAGAATACAAAACGCTTGAAGATGCAAAAGACTACAAAAAAAATATCGGATTCGTTCATCCAAAGCCAAGCGATTCACCTTATAGTTCGTCCTACACATCTAAAGGAAACGGAATCATTTTATGTTGGTTGGCAGGGAAATGGACAAATGGAAATACAACTCTTCACGAATGTACAAAAACAGAATTGTTAGAGCTTGAATTAGGGGAGAATGATACACCTTACGAACGAAAGTCTTATTTTGAGCTTCGCAGTGGCCCATTGATTTCTCCTGAGAATACATTTAATAATGTCTATTATTCAATTAGTAGCAATTATGTTGATATACCACAAGATACTCAAGAGTATTCTCTTTTAATCAATCGTATTGGCGGTTTATATAACATTAAAGCTATCTTGATCGATAAATCTGTCGAATAAATAAGGAGGGGTTATGTTTTTAGGTAAAACCTTTGCTGCATCAAGCAGCGCATTAGTTTCTCCACTTCAAGACACAAATACTGTACAATCAATTACAATTGCCAATGGAATTTTTGATGAATTGTATGTATCAGCAGAAATCATTCCTATGTCTGGTTTTGATGGTATCATTTCTAAATTCTGGGATTTTGCTACAAGGTTACATGCTTTATTTAATGGAAACTTACTTGCAGGAAATATCCAGTTTGCAACAGAGAGTGTAGAAAAAATACGAATCAAAAAGCGGACTCGTCATGATCGGAATTTCCAAACAATCTTTGAAAAAGAAATAGAAAAGCCAGAAGACTTTTCCTTTAAATTGATGGATTATTTTGAACCTGTAGGGGAAATTGAATATATGTACATTGCCGTTGTATTAGGCATAGAAAATCGTACCTCTATCAACAAAATACAATCCAAATTTTCTTCTTATTTCTTATGTGAACGTGATGCATCATATCCAATGTGTCTTGATAGGGAATTTTCAAAGCAATTAAATCAGAATGTGGCTGTTGTTAATACATGGGGAAGGAAATACCCACTGATTGTAAAGAATGGAACTATTAAGTATTACAACATGTCAATGTCATGTACATTCGTTGAACGAAAAGATTTTGAATACAATTTTGAGAACTCATGGGATTACCGTAATATTATTTACGACTTTTTAACAAATGGCAATCCTAAGATCCTCAAAGATAACATGGGAAATATTTATATGGTGGCAATCACAGGTGATGCAATTACCGAAGAATCAGACCATCCTCTTCATGTTATCAGTAACTTTGAACTTACGGAATGTGGAGATGCTTATTATGTTGGGGATCTCTACGATAATAATTTTATAGATACAGATATAGACAGATAGAAGGTGAATAGCATATGAGTTATCAGGTAACGCAAGAAGATTTAGATATTTTGCGACAAGGGATGCAGGAAATAACTGTCAAAGTAGATTTACTTGATACTAATTATAAAATATTAGATTCTCTGGAAGGAAATGTAATCACTGATTCCATTTCACAAGATAATGAATCCGTTCAAAGAAGAAGTTATTCCTGTACATTACAGATAACTCATTCTTCTTTCTCTATTGGTAAAGACAAAAAGATTTGGTATGACAAACGCATCCGTCCTTACTATGGGGTTAAGTCGTTAAGAACAGGCAATATTAAATATTATCTTCTTGGGACATTTACATACGATTCTATCAATTCTCAATATGACCCTGTTACGAACCAATTACAACTTACTTGTCCAGATCTTATGTCATTATATGATGGAACGCTCAATGGACAGATTGGAGGTTATGGGTCTTCTAATCCTGATTCGGATGCAATTGCACAAGGATTATTTATTCCTGCTGGAGAAGATATACGCAAATCAATTATAGCTACATTAAAAGCTTCTGGGATTACACAATATATCGTAGAAGATATTGGAAAAGAAATCCCCTATGATCTTGAATTTGATACGGGTACTACATTTTGTGATGTATGGACAAAAATAAGGGATCTTTATGATTCATGGGAATTTTATTTTGATATAAATGGCGTTTTTATTTGGCAGCAAGTTCCAACCTGCTTAGATGACCCTGTTGCCCTTGATGATGATATCATGCAACAAATTACAGTCGATGAAAATGTAAATGTTAAATTAAGCGGTATTTATAATGTAACTGAGGTATTTGGGAAAGTATTAGAATTGACTAACAATGACCGATATGCCGAAACATCTACTTATACAGACAATGTTTATCATATAACTTTAGATGGCTATAAAGAATGGTCGGATGTAAATAACTTAACCAAAATTGGATTAAAAGTATTAACCGATAATTTAGATTCACCTAAATTTTCTATCAATAACTACTCTCCTATTCCTATTTATGATGGCGATGGAAAACCTTTAAAAGCAGGAGTCTTAAAATCAAATAATAGTTATGTATTTCGTTTTAGACGACAAACTGTGACGGAATCAGGTTTAGTTATGGGATTATTTTTACTTGGTCAGTATCAATGTTATGGGAAATATGTAGAGTCTTCACCTAAATGTCCTTATAGTACAGTGAATATAGGGGAAATTGGTAAGTCTGTACAATATGATTCTCTCACGGATGACGCTGCATGTTATAACCAGGCAGAATACCTTACTTATAAAACAACTGCTATGATGGACACGATCAATTTAACAACACAAGTAATCCCCTGGCTTGAAGTGAATCAAAAAGTATCTTATAAATCTAAATTATCGCATGAATTAAATCAATACATTGTTAAAAGTTTAAATTGGACAACTGGTGATGGTACTATGTCATTAGTCCTTTATAAATTTTTAGAGGATTTTTCTTTTGTCTATGATCGAAAACACAAGAAAAGGAGGGATATTTAATATATGGCTTTTGACAAACAAACTCAGTCATATCCAGATTATCCAAGAAGTAAATTTCCTGGGAATATTTGTAACGCCCCTAATATGATTGATGTTACCGCAGCACTCAGGAAATCTGCCGAAGAATATGAACGTGCATGGAGCGAAAATAATATTGAAAAAATGCAGTCTTTGTTAAGTTCTAATCCAGATCTTGCAAAGACTCTTTTTAATTCTGATAAATTCAACACCCTATTAGACGAAGTAAAAGCTACACAACGATATTATAAAGAAAACGTCGAAGGAAACGTACAAGAGCTGATACAACACGCAATTGGAATAAAAGACAATGCTAGTTCAGATGAAGAAAAAAAGGTCAATGCTTATTCCGCTTATAAGACTGAATATTTAACTGGAAAAATAATCGCAAATAACATATCTATCCCCATTTCAAGATGGACGGATGATTCTACATCGGGTGAAGATTTTCATTATAAGTTCGTTTATCAAAATAGTTCTATAAAATCAACAGACGAAGTTGAAGTCTTTTTCTCTAACAATTCTATTTTGGCTGCTGGTAAAGCTTGCATTGTAATTAAAGATAATTCTGGTGACGGTAATATCACATTTATTTCCAAGAAAAAACCAAAAAAAGATTTGACAATTAACTATATCAAAGTAAAAAGGAGTGAATGATAAATGGCAAAATTTGGACAAACAAATATTATGGTTGGAGGCGGTGGTTCTTCTGACGAGTGCACTGCCAAACTTTCTGATATTCCAGAAGGATTAACAGCTATAACTTCTGATAGTAATGATGAACCTGGTCGTGGAACCATGCGTTTGACTGGTACAGCAGATCCTAATGAAGTTCTCCAAGGAGAAATATTTTATTCAACGGATTACAAAAAAAAGCAAATAGGCACTATGATTAATGGAAATATACCTGATCCTAAAATTGGAGGAATTAGTGATACATATCCCGAAGTAGGAATCCAAAGGGGTACTAATGCTCAATTCTCTATGACTACTGTAAGTAAAGAAAAACTATTCGCAATAAGTCCTGAAAAAGATGGTTACTTTGCTAAAGGAAATGGATATATTGGAATTCCTGCAAATGAATTGGGATTAGCAAATCCATTCCAAGTCCTTCAGGGGTGTACTTTCACAAGTGCTGAAGGAATCAACATTGCTGGTCAAATGACTGTAAATAGTATAATGTCTTTTGAGCTTGCTGGAGTTAGTGGACGGCAGATTTTGTTTCAATGGCGAAATCCTACTCCAGCAAGTGGTAAGCCGTACTCTTCTATTTTTATAAACTACTCTACATCTGGTTATCCAGGAACAGGTGGAACAAGATTATATACCGGATGGGGAAATAACAATGCTCCTGGTGGTCTTTCCCAAGTATGGATTGATCTTCCCGCTTTAGGAACTACTTATTATTTCTCTGCTTATGCCTATGCTCAGGTAAATTCAGGCAATAATGATATTTATGGCCCTGAATTTAGAGCCGTAGGAACAACTGGAGGTGTAATGACTAACACATATACCTCTTCTCAAAATGTCACTGTACCAGCTGGTTTCACACATGTTGATATATTTTGTGCTGGTGGTGGCTCTGGTGGAACTGGGGGTAGTACAGCATCATCGAATCATAATGGAGATGGTGGTGCTGGTGGTGGAGGCGGATATACTAACAGTGCTTTTAACCTCACAGTTTCAGCAGGACAAATTTTATCCGTTTCTATCGGAAGTGGTGGACGTGGCGGAAACGCTGGTGGGACGGGAGCAGATGATCCCGGACAATCTGGTACCAATGGAGGTATTACATCTGTATCCAGAAGTGGTTCTGTTTTGTGCTCCGCCAATGGTGGTAATGGTAGAAATGGTGGTTCTGGTGGCGGTCAAGGTGCACCAGTTATGTATACCGCTCAATCATCTGGTGGCAATGGTGGTAGCAATGGAAGTAATGGCTTTGGTTCAAACAATAGTACAATGAATGGTGGTACAGGACAAGGACACACAACTACCGCATTTTCTGAAAATTGGGGAACACTTTATGCTGCTGGAGGTGCAGGTGGATCTTCTGGTAACATAAGACACGGTGACGTTGGTGGCAATTATGGAGGCGGTAATGGTGGAAACGGAATGTACAAAATATCTAGTTCATCAGAAGGAACCAACTGGCAAGGGGCTGGTGTTGGTGGATCGGCAACTGCATCAACTGGTTCTGGTGGCGGTGGCGGTGGCGGTGGCATCAGAGGTGGTAGACGGCAAGGTGCTGCTGGTGGCAATGGGGCCTCTGGTGTCGTCCTCATTAGATTTAAATAATTGGAGGTTTAATTATGGTAGCTCAACAGGTTTTTGCAATCGTATCTGATGGAATTATCAGGAATACAATTGTGTGTGATAATTATCAATTGGCAAATGATCTTGCCAAGGGTGGCTATGGGAACGAAGCATTTGCTGTAGATTGTTTACAATATCCTTGTCAAATTGATGATAAATACATTGATGGAATCTTTTATAGAGCAGATGGAAGCATTATAGAACGTGTACCTACCGCTGAAGAAGAGGTTCTATACTTAAAACAGCAAAATGAAAATTTAACAATTGTCTTAGCAGATATGCTCGGAGGTGCTTATAATGCTCAATGATATTCAAAAAAGTATTATTATACAAGGATTGCAAATAAGAAAAAATAGAGGTGAAGATCCATCTGTCATTATTTCTGGATATCTTAATTTGACAGAAAAGGAAAAAGTTGAAATATTAAAATTGGTTCAGTAAAAGGAGGCTTATATTTTATGGGTTCTTTAAATGAATTAATTTCTTTAGCAAGATCTGAAGAGGGTTATGTCGAAAAAGCCTCTAATAAGAATCTTGATTCTAAAACTGGCAATAGGGGAACAAATAATTATACAAAATATTCAAGAGATGTAAACAACGCTGGACTGCGAGGATGTCAAGGACAAGCTTGGTGTGCCACATCTGCTTTCTGGCTTGACCTAAAAACATTTGGGGTAGACAAGGCTCTTCAATTATGGAACATGAATCGTTCTACTTATGTAGGCTATTCATGTTTTTCTACTTATAACGTATTTGCAGCTTGTGGTAAAGTAGGTAAAACTCCAAAACTGGGCGCACTTGTTGTATTTACATTCTCTCACATGGGTAGGGTTCTTCGCATTTATACCCAAAATGGTATTACATATTTCGATTGTTGGGAAGGTAATACATCTAGCAATCTAAATGATCGTAATGGTGGAATGGTTAAAATCAAAAAGAGAAGGGCTGATGATTCTACTATCAAGGGATTCTGTTATATTGATTATGATTCTGTAACACCAGAAATTGATATTTCAAAGTCTGGTTGGGTACAAGAAGATGGTGGATGGAGATTCTATTTAGGAAATATTAATCAACCTATTCGTAATGATTGGTACTGGGATGGTAAAGGATGGTGCTTCTTTGATGATGCTGGTTTTGCTGTACATGATAATTGGTATAAGTACAAAACCCAATGGTATTACTTTGGAAGTGATTGCTATGCACTAAAAAGTACATGGTTATGTTATAAAGATAAGCACTATTACATTGACTCTAATAATGTGATGGCAACATCCTGTTATGTCAAATCTAAAGATCCTTTATCACAGTTATATTACTGGGTTAATGAGGAAGGTATATGGGAGCCTGAATGGAATACTACTACCCCTGATTTAGAGAAGTATAGAATTGTTGAATGATATAATGATAGGTGGTAGGTAATGGAAGAAATAAGAACTTTTTTAGAATTGACCTCTGTTAATTCTATTATGTATATTATTCTTGGTGTTGTAGCATTTAGAGAGCTGTGTGAGTTATTTACATGGCTCTTTGATTTTTTAGGTCTGGAAAATAAATGGACTAAGAAACGTAATACAGAAAGTAAGATGCTACAAAACCATGAACAAAAGTTAAATCAAGTATCAGTGGATATTAAAGCTATCAATGACAAAATAAATGTATTGAGTCAAATGATGATAGATATGCAAAATAAAGCTGATACATCAAAACGTGCTGAACTCAAAGATAGAATTTCTCAATCCTATAGATATTACCATGCTAAAGGACAATGGAATTCGATGGAAAAGGAAGCTTTCGATGGTCTGATCAGAGATTATGAAAGTCATGGAGGAGAAAACTCTTTTGTGCACTCTGTTTGTGAACCAGAATCTTGTACATGGGAAATTGTTGATTGAAATTAGTCACATTTAGAGAATAATTAAATATAATAGTATTGTATATATCTTATAATAATGTCGGTTAAAAATGTGTAGTTTTACCATTGACAATGACGGATTCGTACATTACAATTAATGTGTAGATAGGAAACTATCTCAAATGTTTGTCGCTACTCGATATGCGACTAATCAAAGGTCGAGTTCAAATGTTTTAAACTCCATTCTTATGAATGGGTTTATAATAATTCAACGCCTTCCTCGGCATATAATAGAGGGCTATAATTCAACGCCTTCCTCGGCATATAATAGAGGGCTATAATTCAAAAGGGCTTATGCCCTTTTATTTTTTACAAAGGATGACTATGCAAAAATTTTACACTATTGATTTTGATTATTTAAGATATATGAAAGAAGCGGACTGCAAAGTTCCTAATTTTGATTACGATGAACATGATAAATTCTTTTTCGGAGTTGTACTGCAAATAAATGATATGAAATATTTTGCTCCGATTTCTTCCAAGAAAGTAGACAATGCAACTTCTATGCCAATTAAAGAAATGCGTCACAATCGTAGTGAGCAAATAGCAAGTATCCGTCTTTGCTTCATGCTACCCGTTCCTGATGATGTATTGGAAGAAGTAGACATTTCATGGCTCAGGCTTACAAAAGGATCAAATTATGCCGATTTTGTTGCCAAAGAATACTCATATTGTAAAAATAATTTTGATCGCATTACTCGCAGAGCACAAATCGTATATAATTTTGGGACACATCCAGAACACAAATACTATCAATATTGTTGTAATTTTCATGCATTAGAAGATGCTTGTAGAAAATGGAAGGATACAGAATAAATTTAATGGGATAGAATGATGTAAAAGTCACTCTATCCCATTTTTTTACTTTGATCACTACTCTCTCACTTTTAATAACAATAATCATTCATTGATAAAAGAAAAAAGAATATTTTAGATATTGTGATAGATAAACTTGGAAAAATGAACAAAAAATGAAATTATAAATTTTATGCACAGGGAACAAGCATATCTAAAATAATCAATATTTAATTTTATTACTTTGGAGAAAATCCACCTCCCTGAAAAGGATGTTTTGCAGACCAAACAACGCTTTTAGATATATCTTTTCTCTTTCTTTTCCCACCTGGATTTATCTTTGTGCTTTTTCCTTTTTCGCCAGGCTGCATTAGTTGTGAATAATTCGTCTTATTTTTGCGTCTTGATTTACGTTGGTTTTTATTGTAATATTCCAATATTATTTGTGTATATTTATTTTTTGCGTATGTTTTTACCCACTTTCTTTCATTCGAAATCCATACATATAACTCTAATTGCTGCTTATATGAATATAAAGGATTAGGGCATACCAATAGATTCTTATTATTAAGTTCAAGTATTATAGAATTCATAGGAAATTCTTTATTATGTAGAATTTCTCTTTGCATTATCGTTTGTGAAATTTTCATTCAATATAGATTCTCACCAAAATTTTAATTAACATGTATTGAATTTATTTTGACTATATCTCTCTTCTCTTTTTGATATTCGGAAACAAATTTATAATCTATTTTCCACTTTTCTACAGCTTGATCCATTCTAACTTGTGTTTCACGGGTTTTTATCAGCCAATTAAGAAAACTGAGTAAATCATGCGTTGTAACCAACTGCTTGTCCAATGCTTCTTTTAATATACTTTGACGCTCTTCCTTCGACAAATCGGAAGTGGCATCTACACTGTATCCCATAGCATTTAGAACCGATTGACTTTTAAATTTAAATTCCGTAACTTTTCTATGTTCTTCTTTTCCGTTATAATAAACTGTACATAAAGGAGTCCCAATTTTCAACATTTCATTGTAATCCCGTGTGAATACATAATATTCATTACAACTCTTACAATATCCAACATAGATTTCATAATTTATTTCCGAATTATCTATGTTAAATAATTTTACAATTCCTCTTACTGGAGTTATATAATGTTCCCTATTATGACAGATCATTGATTTTGTCTTAATCAGAACATCTGAGTGTTCCATTTTCTTAAGAGGTAATGAATTATAATTAATAATATCGTTACGATTAGAATAAATTTTTTCGATAAGATTGGCTAATCTTAAAATTCTATCATTTCTTTCTGTGCTTGTCACACCTTCTATAATTTCTGTTCTTTTGTCACTTTCTCCCGATTCAATATAAACATTGGTACATCTATTTCCAAATCGTAGCCCAGTGCCACCCTCGCCATCTCTAACATATAATAATTCACTATTTCCATATTTGCTATCTAAATTGATATTGATTTTTATATCGCTTTTTCCATATGTGGTACAATATGTATTTTCGTTTTCTTTATCCCACTCTAGCTTTCCACTTTTTGTTGTTTTTTCTAAGTTTGTCATCCACGCATGAAATCTAAAATCGTCATATGGTAATTCAGTAACTATTTCATTCTTATCCCAATTTTCTTTGAGCATATATTCAAACTTTTCTTTGAGTTTACCATTTTGTTCAGATAGCAATAGAAACGTATGTTTACTAATCCAATTCATTCCTCCCCAAGCGTAATGCTTTCCTGACGGGTGACGTTTAGACAAATATTTCTCTGAGTAAAAAACATCTGTCGTAGGAATTATCCGTAAAATTAAATTATAACACCATTTATCATTTTCTTCTAATGCTTTTTGTATATAAAATTCATATCTGAAATTGTATAGGTTATTAATCTCTACTTTAAATTCTATTTCTTGGATACGGTTGTTTTCATTTCGGTGTATACTTCCAACTGAAAATACGGTATTATCAATCATTTTATCATATTCTATTGATGTTGTTTCTGGATCTTTAAAAAAGTTTTTACTTTTGCACTTTAAAGAAACAGCAAAATATTCTATCAATTCCAAATCAATAAGTTCAATATTAGGATTTCGTTCATACCAAAACTCATTAATTTCAGCAATTTCGGACAAGATTTGATAAAAATCTATATTGTTATGTATGCATTCTAAAAATATATTTCCTATAAGAAAATTTCTTTTTGATGACTTATGATATTTATCTAATTTTCTTTGTATTATAGGACATATTCCATGTGTATGTATTTCCCCACAAACAAGACATTTCCTTTGTTTTATCATAAAGCTAACTAACCCCTTGTTTTTAAATATAAATTATAAGGATAGAATGATGTAAAAGTCACTCTATCCCATTTTTTACTTTTTCAACATTTCTTTCAGATCATCAATGGTCATATTACGCTCATTGAGCATTTCTAAAATTTCAGCCACTCTGGCAGATTCAAATTCTTTCATAGTAGCTTCGTACTCTTTTTCCAATGCAGCAAGTGTCTCTTTTTCTGCATCTATTTTCTTTGCCAATTTTCCAAGTTTGTCTGAGATCTTTGATATTTTAGATTTTGTGTTTACTGTATTTGCCATATAATACCCCTCCTTATTTATTACAGAATAACATTTATTCTCCCATAAATCAATATCTGACAGAACTATTTCCCATAATTCATTTAAAGGTATTTCTAGGCATTTAACATCAATATCTTATAGAAAATACAATAATGCTAATATAACGGCTTATTGTGGCTCTGGTGACGTTTTACAAGGTATTCCGTGGTATGAGTAAGGAGTTATGAATTATCAATGAGTCCATACAAATTTAGGAGATGGTAAATTTCTATTTGATAATTCTGTAATAAAATTTGAAATCATCTGTTCTTTATTCGCCAGCTGTTTATGATTCATTTGTCCTTCTGTTATTTCTTCCATCCCACCCGTAGCTTCCTGCAAAGTGTTATAAAGCTGTATTGCCAAATCAAGAGAGATTGCTTTATCATCAAAGATATGAATAACTCCATTCAGTTTATATACTATTTCTGTAATTAGTAACCTTGCATCTTCATTTTCAAAATCAATTTCATTCAAATTTTCTAATGTAATTCTCATTGAAACACCTCCTAGAAAAGCAAACATTTGTTCTTGTTTTAATTTATCATAAACATATGTTCGTGTCAAGGTTGTAAAAATAGGGTATGATTTCTCATACCCTATTCAGTGAATTATTACGCTATTTTATCAACATCGATTCCGGCAATCATAGATGGAGATTTAATGTCTTCTACAGATTCTATTTGAGATTTTGAATCAATCTTTTTAATCGCAGCATCCATTTCTTCTTGCATAACATGATAATACACTCTTTCTATCATTTCTGTATCAGATTGACCTACCAATTTAGCAATTACCATTTTGTCTACGCCTTTACGACAAAGCATAGAAATAAATGTATGACGTAATGTGTGCAGCCCTATCTCATCATTAACTTCTTGTATTCCAGAATTTTTACAAATTAAATTAAATGCTCGTCTAAGATTATAATAACTAACAGGTGATGCTCCTGGTGCTGTAGCAAATAAATATTCTTCTTCAGATGATGGATTCTGCTGTTGTTTAAACTTATCCAAGTAATTTATTGCCTGTGAGATCATGTAAACCTTTCTTGTACCAGCTTTGGTTTTAGGCTCATCCTCAAATTTTTTCATTTCTCCGATTGCCATTAGATTTTCATCTCTCACTTTCTCATAAGAATTTGCTGTCCGGACATTAATGTACTTATTCTCTTCATCAATCCTACTCCATCTTAAAGCCGTTGCTTCACCAAATCTCAGTCCTGTGTACATCATAAAGATTAAGCCAACACCAAATTTATATTTAGGCCGTCCATTTGACCATGTAAGAAGGGCTTCATGCTCAAATGTCTTGATTTCGTCTGGAGTAAAAAATCGAATTTCTTTTGTTGTCCTATTGGAAAGTTTCTTAACGTCCAATTCATTAAGCTTTGTTACAAGGTTCATTGGATTGTTATTCAAATTCCTAGAGTAGTAATACGCAAAAAATTGATTGATTAGCTCATAGGTTTTCTTTACAGTTGAATACGAATATTTCTTTGCAATTTCTACAAGGAAATCTTGGATAATTATATTGGTTACTGCGGATAATTCTATAAATGCAATATTATATTTTAAGATCTGATTTTTTAAGGTACATTCTTCTCGATCAAATGATCTACCTCGTTTGTTCAAATATCGAAATTTATAGAACCAGTTTTTGATAGCATCCCCAAAGATTACATTATTGTTATAAGATAGACTGTCTTGTGCGCTTGATGGAATTTGAGATACCTTCCATTTTTCTAGCTCATCTTTTTCTTTCTGTCTCATGTTCTCTAATACTTCGTCAATATCATAACCATAGACTGTAGTACGTTTGCTAGTTCCATCTGGGTATTGAATAACCTTCTTATATTCCAAATAACACGTTTCTTTATTTTTCCAACGGATGCTACCTGAACCTCTAGGAAGACTTAATTTAGATAATTTCTTGTCTATCGTGTCCACTTTTTTCTTTAATTCATTTGGTTTCATACTTTCACTCCTTATCAGAACATACGTTCTATTTTTATTATATCACACTTTTTCTGTTTAAGGAATATGAAATTAAAACTACTAAGAAATCGGTGACACTTTCGGTGACACTTCGGTGACACTTTGAATACTGGCAAATGCCGCTAAAGACCAATTATCAGACAATTTAAAGAATATAAAATAGAAATTATGATGAGAAAATAATAAGATAGCATAAAACAAAAAAGCCAGAAAACCTAGTATTTACAAGGATTTCTGCGCTTCTTGCGAGTTGGGCTATTTTTTCAAATAGTCAGCAGGGGAAGAGGGGCTCGAACCCCCATCTACGGTTTTGGAGACCGCTGCTCTACCATTGAACTATTCCCCTATTTGGTTGTTTGTTTTGCTGTTCTCTCGAACCTCAATTATAATACCATACCATCAGGAAAGTGTCAACAGTTTTTTTAAATTATTTTTTTTAGATTATACAATTACTATTTCCAGATCATCATAAATTCCTGACTTTACTTTCTCGCCAAACCTGGCAAATAACGGAACCCAATCCTCAGATTGCCTGTAAATTAAAATAGTTTCTTTTATAGGATCAACAATCCAATATTCCAGGACACCTGCTTCCAAATATAAAAATTGCTTTCTGGAATAGTCCATTTTCCTGCTTGAAGATGAAACTATTTCTATAATCCAGTCCGGCGATCCATGACAGCCTTTATCATCTATCTTATCAGGATCACAGATTACAGATATATCCGGCTCTACATAGGATTCATTTTCATCATTGTCTTTTAGAAACACAGCAAATGGCGCAGGAATAATTTCACAGTTTCCATTATGTGATTCAATATAATTATAAATTTTCCCATGCAAAGCACTTATAAGTTTTTGATGTTTTGTGCTTATTATAACGTAACTATCCAGAATCATCCTTATTCGAAGATGAAATTCGAATAAGCTGAGATTGCATATTTGAGTCAAATACAATGCCAGGGCTTCGTTGATTCTAATATAAGCATCCAGCTGTTTCTGCAACAGGAAGCCGATATCCAAACGAATACATACTTCTCTAAATGTTTCCACCAGAACGAATTGCCGCATCTGCGCCATCCATCAAACACAACGTACCCTCTCCGATAATGAGCATCAGATTGTGCTAATACTCAGCTCATTCATTCCAAGCCTCCAATCGGGAAATTTTCTATATTTATACTAATCTGATTCTTCCCATCGGACATCTTCTTCCATTCCTTTCTGATAAACATAGTTTACCAGAACAAAACCAAAAAGAAAACCATCCTTTAAAATAGGTTCGTCAAAATAACGTTGGATTATTTTGTGTATTTTGGGGATCTGTAAAATGTCGGTTAGCAACGTATGAAAAAGAAGTCTGAATCAGAATTTCGTTCGAACGTTATCCATATGATTTCACCCCTACAAAAGCCCGATCGCCTCCCGCACATTGGACACCCCGATCATCTTAAGCCCTTTTATGGGCTTCATCTTATCGAGACAAACCTTTGGAAGCACACAGGAAGTAAAGCCCATCCTGGCTGCCTCGGCTGCCCGTTTATCCGCCTGTGAAACCGCCCGGACCTCCCCGGAAAGCCCCACTTCTCCAAATATAAGCATACCCGGATCCACCGGCCGGTCCTTATAGCTGGACATAAGAGCCATTACAATGGCAAGATCTAACGCCGGCTCATTCATCCGCATACCGCCTGCGATATTGACATAGGCGTCCAGACGGGACATCTCGTATCGGCACCGTTTCTCAAGCACTGCCATGAGAAGATTCACACGGTTATAGTCCGTTCCTGCCGCCGTGCGTCTTGGCATGCCGAAATTTGTTTCAGCTACCAGAGCCTGAACCTCTAAAAGGATGGGACGGCTTCCTTCCAAAGAGCAGGAAACCACTGCCCCGGAAGCATTTTCCGGCCGGCCGTCCAACATATATTCTGAAGGATTCTCCACCTCCATGAGGCCTTCCTCCCGCATCTCAAATACACCGATTTCATTGGTAGAACCAAAACGGTTCTTTACACTTCTTAAAACCCGATAGACTGCGTTCCGGTCTCCTTCAAAATAGAGCACCGTATCCACCATATGCTCCAACACTCTAGGGCCTGCCACCACCCCCTCCTTTGTCACATGGCCTACTACAAAGATGGCAATGCCCCGGCTCTTTGCAATCTGCATCAAAAGGCCTGTGGATTCTTTTACCTGGCTGACGCTTCCGGGAGCAGAGGAAATCTCCTCCCGGTACATGGTCTGGATGGAATCGATCACCACAATCTGGGGCTTTTCCAGATCAATGGCCTGACTGATCCGGTCCAGATTTGTCTCGCACAAAAAACGCAGATCTCCTGTTACGCTTCCGATCCGGCAGGCCCGCATCTTGATCTGCTTTAAGGACTCTTCTCCTGATATATAGAGCACTTTTTTTCCATCTGCTGCCAGCTGACGGCAGACCTGTAATAAAAGAGTGGATTTCCCGATTCCCGGATCTCCTCCCACCAGTATCAGAGAACCGGCTACGATCCCGTCTCCCAGCACACGATCCAGCTCCTTAAAGCCTGTGGAAATCCGATCCTCTTCTTCTAAGGATATCTCTGATAAGAGGGCAGCTTTCTCCCTCTTGCCTGCACCGATCCCGCTTACGGCAGACAGACGGCCAGAGGGGGATGCAGACCGTGCTGATCCTGCCGTCGGTTCCTCCACCAAGGTATTCCATGCCTTACAAGCCGGACACTGACCCATCCATTTGGAAGATTCATATCCGCATTCACTGCAGAAAAATGCAGTTGTCTTTGCTTTTGCCATTTGTTTACTCCCTGTTCTTTGATCCGCTGACAGCGGAATTCTGAAAAAAGGAGGCCGTCTCCGGCCTCCTAATGTTCCGTCTGTTTTCTCAGACAGAATCCATCCTTACGCTCTCTTTACGGCCTTTACCTTTACAGCCGTTCCCTCTTCCAACTCTACGCTGACACTGAGCTTTCCGCTCATGTTGGTCTTCATGCTGCCTACAGCCACTCCGTCTACATACACCTCGTAGTCTGTGTCATCCTCCAGCTGTACAGTGATCTGGGCATCCTTAGCGCCCTCTACCGAAAACTCCACACCTTCATCTGACACAAGGAAATGTTCTGCAACTGTACCCGGAACGGATTCATATACAAACAGATCATTGCGCTCCAGCTTTGTGATCTCATAGAAGGTCTTTACCTTGTAAACATCTCCCTGATATTCAAAATCGGACTTCTTCGCTTTCTGTCCCAATGTGTAATTACCAAAACTGATGGTGCCATCCTGCTCTGTGCGGATCAGTTCTTCAACAACCGGCATCTTTTTATCCTCCTGTTCATTCAGTCCCGTCCCATAAGGCGGACTGCCATTCTCCACTCCCTGTCTCACAGGGATATTCTGTACTCCGATTATACAACAACCGGTTCAAAATAACCAGTTATTTTTTCTTACTTTGCCTTATTTTCTAAAACCTGCTTTTCTATTTCGCCGGAAGCGGACTTTTTCCGCGGTACAGCTTTCTTTTTTACGGAAAAGCTCAGATCCTCTCCCTCAAGTCCTACCTCTACCAGAGCATTTTTTCGCACCTTATGATCCAGCACAGCCTCTGCCAGCTTATCCTCAAGAAGGTTCTGGATCGTACGTCTTAAAGGCCTTGCGCCGTATTTGTCATCATATCCCTTATCGATCAGATAATCTCTGGCCGCCGTATCTACAGACAGAGTAATCCCCAGCTGTTCTCTGCTGCGCTTTATAATACCCTGCAGCATAATATCTGCAATCCCCTTCATATGTTCTCTGTTTAACTGGTGGAACACGATGATCTCATCAATGCGGTTTAAAAATTCCGGCTTAAACAGATGCTTCACTTCATCCATCACACGGCCTTTCATAAAGGCATAGTCGGCCTTTGCATCTGTGGCAGTTCCAAAGCCCAGACGCTTGGGGGAAATGATATTTTCTGCCCCTGCGTTGGAGGTCATGATGATAATGGTATTTTTAAAGTCGATCTTCCGTCCCTGGGCATCTGTGATATGACCGTCGTCCAGAACCTGTAAGAGAATATTAAATACATCTGGATGCGCCTTTTCAATCTCATCAAAAAGGATCACGGAATAGGGATTCCTGCGTACCTTTTCGCTGAGCTGTCCGCCCTCCTCATATCCAACATATCCTGGCGGAGAACCGATCATCTTGGAAACACTGTGTTTCTCCATATATTCGGACATATCTACCCTGATCAGGGCTGTTTCTGTACCGAACATAGCCTCTGCCAGAGCCTTGGAAAGCTCTGTCTTTCCCACACCTGTCGGGCCAAGGAATAAAAAGGAGCCAATGGGACGTTTGGGATCTTTTAATCCCACACGGCCTCTGCGGATGGCCTTTGATACGGCAGTTACGGCTTCCTCCTGCCCCACTACCCGCTCATGGAGAATACCTTCCAGATTTTTAAGGCGCTCCGACTCTTCCTCTGCCAGCTTTTTCACCGGAATCCTGGTCCAGCCTGCCACTACATCTGCAATCTCATTTTCACTGACGATCAGTCTGCGTGTTTCCTTTTCCTTCTGCCATTTCTCTAAAAGGGCAGCGATCTTTTCCCTCAGCTTTTCCTGCTTTTTCTTGATCTCCCCTGCCTTTTCATAAGCCTCCTCCCGGACAGCAGCCTCTTTTTCATCCTCCAGCTTTTCAATCTGAGCCTCTAACGCTTTGACCTTGTCCGGACGGGTATAGTTCATAAGCCGTACTCTGGAAGAAGCCTCGTCAATCAGGTCAATGGCCTTATCCGGCAGGAAGCGGTCATTGATGTACCGGCTGGACAGCTTTACCGCAGCCTCCAGGGCATCATCTGTGATCTCTACCTTATGATGATCTTCATAACGGCTTCTGAGCCCCTTTAAGATAGCAACGGATTCCTCCTCGCTGGGTTCGTCGATGGTAACAGGCTGGAAACGGCGTTCCAGAGCAGAGTCCTTTTCAATATACTTTCGATACTCATTGATCGTGGTGGCTCCAATGAGCTGAAGCTCCCCTCTTGCCAGAGAAGGTTTTAAAATATTGGAAGCATCCATGGCTCCTTCTGCTCCTCCGGCGCCAATGATCGTATGGATTTCATCAATAAAGAGGATCACGTCCTTTGAGTCTACCACTTCGGCAATTACCTTTTTGATCCGCTCCTCAAACTCACCTCTGTATTTAGAGCCAGCCACCATGCCGGACAGATCCAGGGTCATCACCCGCTTACCCGCAATGGTTTCCGGCACGTCTCCTGCTGCGATCATCTGAGCCAGTCCTTCTGCTACTGCCGTTTTTCCCACTCCCGGCTCTCCGATGAGGCAGGGATTGTTTTTTGTGCGGCGGCTTAAGATCTGGATCACCCGGCGGATCTCATTTTCACGGCCGATCACCGGGTCTAGCCTTCCCTCTTCAGCCATCTTTGTAAGATTGCGGCTGTAGCTGTCAAGGGTAGGTGTGGCATTTCCCCGCCGTCCGGCTCTGGAGCTCTGCATCTCCTCCTTTACAGTGGGAGCATCCTCGCCCATGGCAGCCAGAAGATCAATATATATCTTCTGCACACTGACGCCCATGGTATTTAAAAGGCGGCTGGCAACGCAGTCTCCCTCCCGCAGGATCGCAATGAGCAGATGCTCCGTACCGATCTGGGCTTCCTTAAACCGCACAGCCTCCCGATAGCTGTTTTCGATCACGCGGCGGGCTCTGGGAGTATAGGCAGCTGTATCTGCTGTCTGAAGGGTAGGATTGGGAGCAATGAGCTGGCTCACCAGCTCCACTACCTTATCCTCTTCCACTCCATTTTCCTCCAGTACCTTGGCTGCCACGCCGGTTCCTTCCTGCAAAAGACCAATGAGAAGATGCTCCGTACCCACATAGCCGTGGTTTAAGCTCTCTGCCACGCCAACTGCCAGGCTTAAGGCTTCCTTTGCCTGTGGTGTATATCGTTCCATAACTTTTATGTCCTCCTTATGCGCTTTCGATCATCCTGGGAAGCCGTTCCCTGATGTATGCGGCACGCACACAGTCGGCCTCCTCCTTATCCAGAGGCCGACTGGCCCACAACGCCAGATTGGCCGGTTTGATGCCGATCATCAGGCTGTATAAGCTTCTCTCCTTTTCAAAGGAAATAACGCCGTCTTCCTCTCCCGCCATAAGCTGGGACAAAAAGATCCTGGCATCCTTTTCCGTAATCCTTCTGGCATATTTTAAAATGCCGTAAGACTTCCAGGTTTCATCCTCCCGCTCCAGCCGTCTGGCATTTAAAGCAGCATTCCTAACCCGAAGCTCCTGATTGTTTAACTGAGTGGCTGCCTTTGCCACCTGCTCGATGATTTCCCGCTCCGACTGTCCCAGGCTTCTCTGATTGGACAGCTCATACATATTTCCGTAATTTTCGCTTCCTTCCCCGTAAAGCCCCCGTATCGCCGTCCCAAGCCTTCCCATGTCGCCTACGATGCTCTGAAATTTGCGTACCTGAGACAGCATAGGCAGATGGAGCACTACACAGGCCTTTAAGCCGGTTCCTACATTGGTGGGGAAAGTAGTAAGATAACCGTATTTTTCATCAAATGCATAGGAAAAACGCTCATTGATAAAATCATCCATCTGGTCTGCTTTCTTCCACAAATCCTCCAAATCCAGCCCAGGCGCGAGAAACTGGATGCGGATATGATCGTCTGCCCCTAAAAGCAGGCTGCAGCTCTCATCCTCTGATAAATACAGGCCGCCTGAACCATTCTTCTCCACTGCTGTGCGGTTCAAAATACGCCGTTCCCTTAAAGCCTGCTTTTGCGCTCCGTTCATAGCTGCCAGATCATTCCACAAAAGGGGATGCTCTCCAGTCTTCGCCTCTTTAAGCCCCTCTCTTAACTGCTCTGTCACCTGAGAGGCCGCCTGCTCACTTAACCGGGAGGGAAACACATATTCGTCCCAGTTTCTGGCAAGACGGATCCGGCTGTAAATGATATTGGAGCTTTCCTCACGGATTCCTTCATACCATCGGCTCATCTGTCCTGCCTCCCTTCTCATCCCGGCCTTCGGCTGCCTTTGCTTTTAAAGCACGGATCTCATCCCTATACCGGGCCGCGCTCTCATAATCCTCCTTAGAAACAGCTTCCTTTAAGGCTTTCTGCAGACGCACCACCTGAAGGCTTTCCTCTGCAGACACAGCCGTTTTTTCTTTCCCGGGATCAGTATCGATACGGTTATCTTCCGAAGTTGTTTGCCCTTTTATGGGTTCTTCCGGCGCTTTTAACGCATCCAGGTGCTCTTTTTCAAATTTGCTCCTGAATTTTGGATGCTTTCCCTTATGGTTTTCACTTCCCTGAAGCTGTTTGATCTTGTCATTTATAAAAAGGTCAAACACCCCATAGCAGTCCGGACAGCCAAACCGGCTGTTTTCCACAAAATCGTCAAAACTGGTGCCGCAGGTAGGGCAGACCACTGCCGCCCTCTCATCTGTATCCTCTTCTTCTTCCAGCCCTAAAAGGCCGGAAAGAAGCCTTCCCAGAGGAAATTCCCCGTCGAGCACAGCGCCATACTGTCCAAAATCCATTTCCCTGGCACAGTGAGAACAAAGATTGTGCTCTGTCTTCACTCCATTAATAATTTCCGTATATTTTATATTTGCTTCCCGTATCTTACATTTTTCACATAACATACTGCTCCTCCATCCGGGCTCCTGCCCATTTACAGGTCTTCTTCGTCTGCACAAGGTCTTGTATACCGGTCATAAATCTGATCTACCAGCTCATGGACTTCCCGCCGGGAAATATCCCGGCAGATACCACAGGCCAAAACCACATCCAGATTCTGGCGCATCTCCTCAATGGCCTGAAGTTTATCAATATCCAGACAGACAACAGCGCCCTTTCTCCGGTCCAGCTTTACAAACCCCTCCTGGCGCAAAACGGAATATGCCTTATTTACTGTATGCATATTGATGCCGATATGATCGGCCATCTGACGCACCGAGGGCAGCGTATCCCCCTCCCGTATCATATCTGTAGCGATCCCCATGATGATCTGATTGCGAAGCTGGATATAAATCGCCTCGTCGCTGTTAAAATCAATCTTTAATACCATACGCACACCATCTTTCGTTCTATGACTCTAATCGGAACGGACCTGCCGCAGCCTGAGCATCAACGTTATATCTGTTCTACAGGCAATATAACACCTGCCGTCTTTACTATAACAGGAAAATAAAGATCCGTCAAGAACCACTAACTTCTGGCTCCTGACGGATCCCTTCATTTCTGCAGATATTTTATTCCTGCCCTGCTCCTGTTCTTTAAAGCAGCTCCAAAAGCGCGTCCACCATCTCCGGCGTCGTAGCCCAGCTGGTGGCAAAACGCACAGCCGTATGGTTTTCATCTACCGGCTCCCAGATGCTGAACGCCACCTGTTCTTCCAGCCGCCGGATCGTATCCTGATCCAGTACCACAAACTGCTGGTTTGTAGGTGAATCAATAAGGAACTTACAGCCCTTTTCACGAAGTCCTTTCTTTAAACGCTCTGCCATTTGAATGGCATGGCGGCTAATTTCAAAGTACAGCCCATCTGCAAACAGAGTATCGAACTGCAGCCCCAGAAGACGCCCTTTTGCAAGCAGCGCTCCATGCTGCTTTATTAAGGTAACAAACTGTCTGGGAGCATTCTTTTTTGTAAATACCACAGCCTCCCCAAACAGTGCTCCTACCTTCGTGCCTCCGATATAAAACACATCACAAAGTCTGGCGATATCCTCTAACGTCACATCCGTATCCAGGCTCATCAGGCCATATCCCAGGCGGGCTCCGTCTAAAAACAGAGGAAGCCCGTACTCGCCGCAGATTTCAGACAGAGCTGTCAGTTCTGCTTTCGTATAAAGAGTTCCAAACTCTGTCGGATGGGAAATGTAGACCATGCCCGGAAATACCATATGGTCATGGGATGGATCCTTATAAAACGCCTCCATATATGCCCGTAACGTCTCCGGCTCTATCTTTCCGTTTTTCTGAGGCAGAGCCAGAACCTTATGGCCTGTAAACTCGATTGCCCCTGCCTCGTGGACATTCACATGACCCGTCTGGGCAGCGATCACACCCTCATAGTTCTTTAAAAGAGAATCGATCACCGTCTGGTTGGTCTGAGTCCCCCCTGTAAGAAAATAGATATCTGCCTGCGGGCAGCGGCAGGCTCCGGCAATCTTTTCCTTTGCAGCTTCACAGTAGGGATCAGCTCCATACCCCGGAGTCTGCTCCCGGTTTGTCTCCGCCAGACGTTTTAAAATGGCCTCATGGGCCCCTTCTGTATAATCACTTTCAAATGACAGCATATCGTTCTCTCCTTTTCTTATGATTTTATCCTTTGTAACCATCCATAACCTTTATAACAAGTTCTAAAATCCGATCCATATCCTGAAATGGATACACCGGCGTCTCATCCCATTTTCCCTGTATCCCTCCGCCTCCAAAATCTGTTACATAAGCCAGTACGGTCTCCTGTCTGCATACAGGCTCTGTTGAAATGACTCTGCGCATGGTCTCAAGCTTGGGATAGGATGAATGTTTCTGCCCCTCCAAAAGGATCAGATCCGCCTCTGAAAAACAGGCAATGAAATCTTCTGCCTGCTTTGTTTCTTCTTTGACCACGCAAAACCTCTTTTCTGAATAAACAACCGTTCCAAAAGCCCCGGCAGCCTTCATGCGATGGCTGTCCGTTCCGGGAACATCCGGGGTAAAATCGTGACCGTCATGCTTGATCACGGCGACTTTCACCCCACGTTTGGAGAGTTCTCTTACAAGTGCTTCTGTAAGCGTCGTTTTTCCCGTATTTTTACTGCCGCTTACCGCCAATACTGCAGGCCTTTTTCTATCTTCCAGCGCTTCATACGCCTCCGGACGGTTTATATTCATAAACCAGGTATCGGGAATGTGTTCCTTTTCTGTATCCAGAATACGCATACGCAGTCTGCTGCACAGCGTCCTCATCCGGAACTCCCCCTCATTCAGGCAGGATTCAATCACCGGAAGGGCGCTTTTGGCGTAAAAAGCGCAGACGGGATGGAGCCGTCCGTCCCGTGTGCGCCACATAACCCCGTCATCTCCCTCTTTAAAAGCAGCTACCAGACGGACAGCCATTTCCTTTCTGAAAAATGGCAGATCGCAGGACACAAAAAACAGGCCTTCCATGGAACTGTCCTTTAAAAGACAGGCCTTAAGACAGGACACAATCCCTCCCATGGGACCTGCCTGCTGAATCTGATCCAAAACAGGGCTCCACAGAGCCATTTTGTTTCCGGCATCTTCACTTGGGCTGCTTTTTTCTGCCTCTGAAAGAAAACAGGGTATACCAAGCTGCTCCAGCTCCTGTCTGATCCGAAAACCGAAGGTTTGTCCTCTCCATATGAGCTCTGACTTATCTCTGTATCCCATACGGCTTCCTCTGCCGCCTTTTAAAAGAACACAGCCCCATTTCATAATTTCGTCTCCTATCCCCGGCTGCCAGCTAAAAAGCCAGCGATCAGGCACTATGATGATTAAGCATATCAGTTTCCGGGTTGAAAATCAAGACTTTCATTCTCTCGTTTTTCCCGTTTTCTGTCAATTTGCAGCCGTATATTGCATATTATGATTACTGAAATTATTTCCTGCCCGGAGGACAGAGAATGTACAAAATTGCAGGTTTTTTCCACCCGGAAGGGGTGTACTTAAACAACAGAGCTTATTTTCAGGAGCGCCTGAACGCTATGGGAGATTCCCTGAAGAAAAACGGAAAGGGCCAGACAAGGCTGTGGCTCTCTTCCTGCATTTGCCTTTCAGAAACCGGGCCGTCGGAGCCAGAAACCGCAAGCAGCCTTATCTCAAAAGCCTTTGGTTCAGGCATTGTGGCCGTGGCTTTCTGCGGAGAACTTTACAATTCCAACGAGCTTCGGACAGAACTGAAACATCTGGGGCACTCCTTTCAATCCTCCTCAGATAAAGAAATCCTTCTGGAAAGTTATCTGGAATGGGGAATGGATTTTGTAAAACGGCTTAACGGTATTTTTGCCTTTGCCATCTGTGATACAGCCTGTCAGACGCTTCTTCTCTTTCGAGACAGGATCGGTTCAAAACCGCTGTTTTACACCGTTCTTAAAGACGGTGAGCTGGCCTTTTCCTCCCGTATCCGCTCCCTCCTTTCTCTGCCCGAAATCAAACCGGAACTGGATCTTACAGGCGCAAACGAAATTTTCTCCCTTGGGCCTGCCAGATCCTCAGGCTGCGGTATTTTCTGCGGCATCCGTGAGGTGCTTCCCGGCCATGTCCTGATCCTTACGCCGGAAAGAAAAACGGAAAAACCCTACTGGACGCTGGAAAGCCATCCCCACGGTGACTCCTGGGAAAAGACCGTAGAAAAAACCTCCTTCTTAGTCACCGATGCTATCAGCCGTCAGCTGGACTCTGCTGAACCGGTATGCACCTTTTTATCCGGCGGGCTGGATTCCAGCCTGGTATCTGCCGTCTGCGCCAGGAAATGTGCAGCGGTCGGAAAGACCCTTACCACCTTCTCCTTTGACTTTACGGAAAATGACGCCTGCTTTCAGTCCAACGATTTCCAGCCCTCCAGGGACCGTCCTTATGCAGAACAGATGGTCCGCTGCCTTCATACCGATCATCATTATCTGGAATGCAGCAGTACTGTTTTAGCCAGCCGCCTTACAGATTCCGTTTTAGCTCACGATCTGCCGGCCATGGGAGATATCGACGCCTCCCTTCTGCACTTTTGCTCCATGGTAAAAAATACCAGCTCCGTGGCGCTCACAGGTGAATGTGCCGATGAGATCTTCGGAGGTTATCCCTGGTTTTATAAAGAAGACTGCCTTAAATTTCACGGCTTTCCCTGGACGATGGATCTGTCGCCCAGAAAGGCGCTGCTGAAGGATGAAATAATTAAACTGCTCCATATGGAGGAATATGTACAAAGCGCCTGCGATTTTTCCCTGTCCCATCTCCCCGTCTGCAAAGAGGATACAAAAAAAGAAGCCAGACAACGGGAAATTGTCTGGCTGAATCTGAACTGGTTTATGCGTACTCTTTTAGAACGCATGGATCGGGCCGCTGATTTTTCCGGCTTAAAAGCCAGAGTTCCTTTTGCCGACCACAGGATTATTGAATATCTCTGGAATGTGCCCTGGGAACTGAAGGCAAAGGATCATACGGCAAAGGGTCTCCTGCGCCATGTCTCCAAGGGACTGCTTCCCGAAGAAGTATTATGGCGCAGAAAATCCCCCTATCCCAAAACATATGATACACACTATGAAGCTCTGCTCGCAGAACAGGTGCGTGAAATAATCCATGATCCCTCTTCCCCTGTTATGGAATTTTTAGACAGAGAAAAGACGGAACGTTTCCTTCAGATGACCTCTGACTATGGAAAGCCCTGGTACGGCCAGCTCATGGCAGGCCCGCAGATGATGGCTTATCTGATCCAGATCAACTTCTGGCTGAGTCATTACCGCATAACCCTTAAGCTATGACGATGGATTAGAGAACAGAAGCTGCAATCGCATCTGCAATCGCATCTATTTCTGCCTCCTGTCCCTTCTTTAAGCTGGATTTGATGCTTAAGGAGGGCTCCAGGATCTCCATGTTTTTCATCGTAGAAATGATTTCCTTCATCTGCTTTGCAGCGATGAGGCCCCAGGAACCATTTTCCATTAGGGCTACGGTGCGGTTCTGAAGCGCATGTGCTTTTAAGTCGCCCAGCACCCGCTCCATATTTGTGAAAATGCCGCCGTTATAGGTTACGGAAGCAAATACCAGATGGCTGCAGCGGAAGGCTTCGCTTACCAGAACGGACGGATGAGTAGAGGAAACGTCATAAACCGCAATATTGCGGACGCCTCTGTCCGCCAGTCTG